>Ga0207671_10000060_pt1 | contig 178435 bp, 141 predicted proteins | sample KBSC24metaG_FD_184352 | JGI IMG/M metagenome (GOLD analysis project Ga0207671, IMG submission 184352) | Corn rhizosphere microbial communities from Kellogg Biological Station, Michigan, USA - KBS C2-4 metaG (SPAdes) (version 2) | ecosystem: Host-associated > Plants > Roots > Rhizosphere >...
ACTTCAACCACTTGCGCTTCCGATCTCTCGTTAGCGGGAGGCGAATTCTACAGCGTTACACGCTGCTGTCAACACCTCTTTTTCTCCGCTTTCGACCGAGAGGATCGAAACGTTAATAGAGCCAAACGACACTGCTCTACCAACTCCTTCTGGACTTCGATGAACTGAAGCAGGTCGCTGCCGAATCTTGCGTAACTCTTTGTTTACCAAGGAGTTTTCCGTTTCGACTGCGCCGGAAGTGGGGCGAATTATAGACTTCCAGAATCTGCCGTCAAGCGTTAATTACGCTTTTGTCGCAGAAGGTGCTTTTTTCGCAATAAGGCGGGGAATTCGACGGGCTACTGGCGGTATCCGCAATACGAGAAGCAACGCGCCAATAGCCGCATAGATAGACCACTCTTTCAGATCGGCCCGTACAATCCACAGCATGTGCAGTAAGCCGAGCCCGAGAATCACGTACACAAGGCGATGCAGCTTCTTCCAACGACTACCTAGCCGGCGTTGACTATAGCGATTCGAAGTAACTGCCAGCATCAGCAGAGAGAGGAACCCCAACGCACCTACAATAATGTAAGGCCGCTTGCGCAACTCCACACCCAACTGCGACCAATCAAGGCCCAGGACAAATACGCAATACGCTGCCAGGTGCAGCACTACATAAGCAAAACACCACAACCCCAGCTGGCGGCGTACGACTATCCATCCCGCCCAACCGCTCAACTTCTGCAACGGCGTCATTGCGAGCGTGATCAGCAGCAGGATCAAGGTCCCTAACCCCAACCGATCAACCAGCACTTTCCCTGGATCCGGCCCCAGAGCAAAGCTCCATGCTTCATATAGCCAGAACAGGGGCCACACTACGATGGCCAGGAATACGCCGATGCGCCAGATCGGATAACGCATCAGTAGTTCTTCCGCAAATCGAGGCCGGTATATAAAGAGGCGACCTCATCCGAGTAACCATTGAACATCTGCGTCTCGCGCACATTCGGACTGAACAAGCCACTCGGCAGACGACGCTCCCGCGCTTGCGTCCACCGAGGATGGTCGACTGTAGGGTTCACATTCGCATAGAACCCATATTCGTCTGACGCAATGCTCTGCCACGTGGTCTTGGGCTGCTCGCTCACCAGGCTGATTCGCACAATGGACTTCACGCTCTTGAAGCCATATTTCCACGGCACCACCAGACGCAAGGGCGCACCATTCTGATTGGGCAATTCTCGTCCATACATCCCCACCGCAAGGATCGCCAACGGATTCATTGCCTCATCCAGGCGTAGCCCTTCGACATAGGGCCAGTCGATCAAGGCGAAACTTGAACGCTGCCCCGGCATGCTCTTGGGGTCCTGGAGCGTTTCAAAGCGGATGTACTTGGCCCTGGAGGTTGGCTCAACCTGTTTGAGCAAAGCAGATATAGGAAAGCCAATCCATGGAATGACCATCGACCACGCCTCGACACAGCGCAGACGATAGATACGCTCTTCCAACAGGTAAGGCTTCATGAAGTCTTCCAGGGCATAACGCCCAGGCTTCGCGACCTCGCCATCAATCACAACACTCCAAGGCTCAGTCTTGAGTGACCCCGCATTGGATGCTGGATCCCCCTTATCCGTACCGAACTCATAGAAGTTGTTGTAGTGGGTCGCATCCTTGAACGGGGTGATAGCCTCGTCCTTTACCGTCACCGCCTGCCATTTCGTGGCAGTCAGTTTCTCGGCAAACCAACCTGGAGCCTTACCCGGCTCGACATCGGCATAACGCGCGGGTTCGCCAGCACTCGCCCAACGCGGCAGGCTACTGGCAGCAACACCCGCCAGCGCACCACCGAGCAAGCTGCGACGGGACAGGTAGAAGGACTCAGGTGTGACATCCGATTCGTGGCAATCGGACGCTTTAGGCAATTTGATTAACATGGCAACTCCGCAGCATTGGAGAACTGATGCACCAATAGACTGCGGAGTATGGGGGAAATTACATTAAGGCAACGTTTTGTCCCGACGCAGATGCAGCAGATACTGAATCGGGCCGGAGGCCGCATAGACAAGGAACGCCAGCAGCAGGATACGCGGCGGATCACTGAAGACGACCGCAAACACCAGCACCACCACCAGAATCGCAACGAAAGGCACCCTCCCCTTCAGGTCGAATTCCTTGAAGCTGTTGTACTTGATGTTACTGACCATCAGCATGCCGGCCGCCGCAACCATCAAGGCCACCAGGAACGACATCTTCGACCCCTGGATACCGTAGTCACTGAACGCCCAGACGATACCCGCCACGACACCGGCAGCAGCAGGGCTGGCCAGCCCAATGAAGTAACGCTTGTCAGCCTTACCGACCTGGGTATTGAAACGCGCCAGACGCAATGCAGCCCCAGCTACATAGATGAAAGCAACCATCCAGCCGACCTTGCCCATGTCACCCAGCGCCCAAGCGAACGCCAGCAACGCCGGAGCGACGCCAAAAGCCACCATGTCCGACAGCGAGTCATACTCGGCACCGAAGGCACTTTGGGTATTGGTCATACGGGCCACGCGCCCATCCAGGCCGTCGAGCACCATGGCCACGAAGATTGCGATGGCGGCAAAACCGAAGTATTTGCTCGCACTTGCAGCATCACCAGCAGCCAAGGCGCTTTGGGCGCTCATGGAGTTGATGATGGAATAGAAACCGGCAAACAGGTTCGCCGTGGTGAACAGGTTGGGCAGAAGATAGATGCCACGATGCCGGACCTTGCGGCCTTCAGCGTCATGCCCTTCTTCGACATGCTCATCGATCGGTAGCAGGCTTTCGGCGTCAGAAGCCTGGCTTGGCTCTTCGGGACGTTCGCTCATGGACTTTACCTTGCAACGGTGTGAAAAAATTCGACAAATACTTGCGGCGAGTGTTCGCCCGCAAACGATGCAGCTTTATACCAGAACCAGGCTCCCAAACGAAAAAACGCGGCCTAAGCCGCGTTTTCCCTTGATGCGTACGACTCAGTTCTTGGCTTTGTCGACGATCTTGTTGGCACCGATCCACGGCATCATGGAGCGCAGTTGCTCGCCGATGACTTCAATACCGTGAGCGGCATTGTTACGACGCTTGGCGGTCATCGAAGGGTAGCCGGTAGCACCTTCGCTGATGAACATTTTGGCGTATTCGCCGTCCTGAATACGTTTCAGGGCGTTGCGCATAGCCTGACGGGACTCGGCGTTAATCACTTCTGGGCCAGTCACGTATTCGCCGTACTCAGCGTTGTTGGAGATCGAGTAGTTCATGTTGGCGATACCGCCTTCGTACATGAGGTCAACGATCAGTTTCAGTTCGTGCAGGCATTCGAAGTAGGCCATTTCCGGCGCATAGCCAGCTTCAACCAGAGTTTCGAAACCGGCCTTGACCAGCTCAACGGTACCGCCGCACAGAACGGCTTGTTCACCGAACAGGTCGGTTTCAGTCTCGTCCTTGAAAGTGGTTTCGATGATGCCGGTACGACCGCCACCCACGCCAGCAGCGTAGGACAGCGCAACGTTTTTGGCGTTGCCCGAGGCGTCCTGGTAGATAGCGATCAGGTCAGGGATACCGCCACCTTTGACGAACTCGGAACGCACAGTGTGACCCGGCGCTTTCGGCGCGATCATGATCACGTCCAGGTCGGCGCGTGGCACGACTTGGTTGTAGTGAATCGCGAAGCCGTGGGAGAAGGCCAGGGTGGCGCCCTTCTTGATGTTCGGCTCGATTTCGTTCTTGTACAGCGCGGACTGGAACTCGTCCGGGGTCAGGATCATGACCAGGTCGGCAGCCGCAACAGCGGAAGCAACGTCGGTCACTTTCAGGCCGTGGGCTTCAGCCTTGGCAACAGTGGCCGAGCCTTTACGCAGGCCAACAGTCACGTCAACGCCGGAATCTTTCAGGTTGCACGCCTGGGCGTGACCTTGGGAACCGTAGCCAATGATGGCGACTTTCTTGCCCTGGATGATCGACAGGTCACAATCTTTATCGTAATAAACTTTCATGAGGTTCCTCTATATATCCAGGCCGTGAGGCCATTCACTAATTTGGGTTAGATGCTGAGTACTTTGTCGCCACGGGCAATCCCGGTGACACCACTGCGTACGGTTTCCAGAATCGAGGCCGTCCCGATCGACTGGATGAAGCTGTCCAGTTTGTCGCTCGTACCGGTCAGTTGAACGGTATAAACGCTGGCGCTCACATCGACGATCTGCCCGCGATAAATGTCGGTAGTCCGCTTGATCTCGGCACGCTGGGCACCCGTAGCCTTGACTTTAACCAGCATCAGCTCGCGCTCGATGTGGGCACTTTCCGACAGGTCGACCAGCTTGACCACTTCGATCAGCTTGTTGAGGTTCTTGGTGATCTGCTCGATCACCTCATCGTGGCCAACGGTGGTCAACGTCAGGCGCGACAGGGTCGGGTCCTCGGTCGGCGCCACGGTCAGGCTTTCGATGTTGTAGTTGCGTTGCGAAAACAGACCGACAACACGAGACAGAGCGCCGGGTTCGTTCTCCAGAAGCAGGGAGATAATATGCCGCATGATTAAGTACGCTCCGTCTTGTTCAGCCACATGTCGCGCATAGAGCCGTCTTTGATCTGCATCGGGTAGACGTGCTCACTGGTATCCACCTGAATATCGATGAACACCAGACGATCTTTCATGGCGAACGCCTCTTCCATTTTCGGCTTCAGATCTTTCAAGTCAGTGATGCGCATGCCGACGTGGCCATAGGCTTCAACCAATTTGACAAAATCCGGCAGCGATTCCATGTAGGAATGGGAGTGACGGCTGTTGTAACTCATGTCCTGCCACTGACGAACCATGCCCAGCACGCCGTTGTTCAGGCAGACAATCTTCACCGGAAGACCATACTGCAGGCACGTCGACAGTTCCTGAATGTTCATCTGGATACTGCCTTCACCGGTGACGCACGCGACGTCAGTCTCCGGGAAGCTCAATTTCACACCCATGGCCGCAGGAAAACCAAAGCCCATCGTGCCCAGGCCACCGGAGTTGATCCAACGATTGGGCTTGTCGAACTTGTAGTACTGCGCGGCGAACATCTGGTGCTGGCCCACATCGGAGGTCACAAAGGCGTCGCCCTTGGTCACTTCGCACAGGGTCTCGATCACGGTTTGTGGCTTGATGATGCTACCGTCGCCCTTGTCGTAAGGGAACAAGCCACGATCACCGCGCCATTCGTCGATCTGCTTCCACCAGCTGGCAACCGACTCCTTGTTTGGCGTTTCGCCGATGTCCTTGAGCGCGGCGACCATTTCGGTCAACACGCTCTCTACAGGTCCCACGATCGGCACGTCGGCCTTGATGGTCTTGGAGATGGACGCCGGATCGATGTCGATATGGATGATCTTGGCGTTAGGGCAAAATTTGCTCGCGCCATTGATCACACGGTCATCGAACCGCGCGCCCACGGCCAGGATCACGTCGGCGTGGTGCATGGCAAGGTTGGCGGTGTAGCTGCCGTGCATGCCGAGCATACCGACGAACTGACGGTCCGTTCCCGGGAATGCGCCGAGGCCCATCAGGGTGTTGGTGACCGGCAGGTTAAGCAGCTTGGCCAGTTCGGTCAGCGGTGCAGAACCGCCGCCCAGGATCACGCCACCGCCCGAGTAAAGCACAGGGCGCTTGGCCGCCAGGAGCATTTCTGCCGCCTTGCGAATTTGCCCCGAGTGCCCACGAACAGCCGGGCTGTAGGAGCGCAGCTTGGCTTTCTTGGGGAATACGTATTCGAATTTCTCAGCCGGGTTGGTCATGTCTTTCGGGATATCGACCACCACAGGACCCGGGCGACCGGACTGCGCGAGGTAGAAGGCCTTCTTCATGACTTCCGGGATTTCCGAAGCATGCTTGATCATGAAGCTGTGTTTCACGATCGGCCGGGAGATACCGATCATGTCGGTTTCCTGGAATGCATCGGTACCAACCATGGTGCTAGCGACCTGGCCGGAAATGATCACCATCGGGATGGAGTCCATATAAGCAGTCGCAATGCCGGTAATGGCATTGGTTGCGCCTGGGCCGGACGTGACCAGTACCACGCCGGCTTTACCGGTGGCACGGGCATAACCGTCAGCCATATGGGTCGCAGCCTGTTCGTGGCGGACCAGGATGTGGGTAACAGCCGGCTCCTTGAACAGTGCGTCGTAGACATGCAGCAGAGCACCACCTGGGTACCCGTAGATATAGTCGACGCCTTCGTCACGCAAAAAGCGGACGAGCATCTCACCGCCAGATAAAAGCTCCACGTTGTTCACCTCTAAAACGCCAGAATACCGTCCGTTGAAAACCGACGGGTCTTAATAGGTTTACTTCTCAACAGAGCATGAGCGACGGTGGTCGCCGACTACGTCAGCACTGACTGAGCAAGTATTGGGATCGTCCCAAGTGTTGCGGGCTTTTCCCACCCAGCGCGAGGTAACGCGTTGCGGGTGTAACAGGTCGGCGCGGATGTGCGCCTCATGATCTGCTGAGCGGGCCTGCTTCTGGCAGTCCCGATACAGCGGACTTTGGATTCTTCTGTTTCAGGCCCTTCAAGTCAAGCAATAATTGCGCTTTTTTCCAACTAAGCGCATGAGAACGCAGAAGAAAGGCCTTTGAGGAGGGATAAAACTCGCCTGAATGTCGTCAAGCGGTAGAAATGTGCGCAAGACTGCCGGAAAAGCCGGCAGCCATGCAATTAACGAGCGTCGACGATCAATTGGTCGAACTTTTTCAGCGCATTGCGCAAGCCAAGGCTCTCAAGCGGGCGATCGGCGTAAACCATCTCCGCCATCTCCAGGATCCCTGATGCATTGGGCAATGGCAGATCCTGCTCGAGGATCTGCTTCATGCGCACCAGGAAGATCCATTGCAGCCACTGGTGAAAGTCCAGCGTATCCACCGAAAAGGGCTCGACACTGCTCAGAGCCTCAGCACTGGGGGACTTTTCGTCCCACCATCCCTGCGTGCGCAATTCGCGCTCAATCAGCAATAACTGTTCGGCAATTGCTGGAAAACGCGCATCCATCAGAGGCTGACCTTGGCTTTTTGCCGAGCCTGCGCAGCGCCGGCAGCATCACCTTGTGCGGCACGAGCATCACCGATCAAGGCCCACAGGCTGGCTTGCAGGTCAGGACGACCGTTCGCCAGGGTGAGGCCACGACGGGCGAACTGCTCGGCTTGCGGTGCATCGCCCTGGGCCATGCGTACCTGGGCCAGGCGATACAGCACTTGCGGTTCGCGTGGCGCTACGCGCTGGGCACGCTCGAGGCTCGACGATGCGCCATTCAGGTCGCCACCGGCCTGTTGCTGTTGCGCGGTGGTCAGCAACGCCAGCACCGGGCCATCCAGTTGCTCGTCAGCGGACAGGCCGCCAGCGCTCGAGGACGACGGAATACCGCTTGGCGTCGAAGGCATGTTGTAGGTGCCTTGGTTGATCGGTGCCGTTTGGATCGGCGTGGAATCAATCGGCCCCGACGTACTTGGGCCAGGCGTCCAAGGTTCCGCGCTGATCGGTGCCGCCGTTGCCGCGCCGGCACCTGGCACCATCACCACCACGCCCGAATCCTGTGGGACGGCCTGGGTTGCGGCTTGTACCGGGCGCTTGGTCACGGTCTGACGGAACCCGCCATTGGCCGAGATCCGGTCGTTATTGGAAACGGCCGTGCTCGAGTCCACCACGGGAATGGAACCGCGCTGCACGCTGGAGCAGCCGCCGAGCAAAGCCAGAGCTGTAATAGCTGGAATCCACCACTTGTTCACTTGAAACCCTCTTTGCTTAATTCATCCAGCCCTTGACCCAATCCATCACCGATTCCGCGTCAGCAGGGGCACTGCCACCGCACGCAGCACCGGGTGGTGGTTCGCTGCCGCGAATATACGGCATCTGCACCGCGCCCGGACAGTTGGCATCGGAGCCCTGACCGGTATGCGGATCAATCCAGGCCTGCACGATATTGTCCGGCTGCGGCATATTCAGCGGCAGCGGATCAGCCTTGCGCATGAAACTGGTCCAGACTTGCAGCGCACCGGTCGCACCAGTAAACGGCGTCTTGCCATTATCATCACGCCCCAGCCACACCACGGCCAGCACATCCTGGCCAAAACCGGCGAACCAGCTGTCACGGGAGTCGTTACTGGTACCGGTCTTGCCGGCCAGCGTCAGGTTCGACGGCAGCACTTTATAGACAGAGCTGCCGGTACCTTCACGCATCACACGTTGCATACCGTTCTGGATCAGGTAGATGGAGCCCGCATCGAAACGCTGCTGTATCTGGAATGGATAGCGCTTGAGCGGCTCGCCTTCGGCTGTCAGCACACTGCGAATGCCGCGCATCGGCGTATTGAAACCACCGTTGGCGAGGGTCTGGTACATGGTCGCCACTTCCATCGGCGTCATCGCACCGGCCCCCAGCAGCATCGATGGGAAGGCCGGGAATTCACGGGTAATGCCCAGGCGTGCCAGTGTCTTGAGAACATTCGGCACCCCCACTTCAAGACCCAGCCGCGACGTGGAAATGTTGTAGGAATGCGCCAAGCCCTGGTACAGGAAGATCGTGCCATGGGAGCGGCGATCGAAGTTCTGCGGCGTCCACACCTGGCCATCGGCACCTTTGACAGACAGCGGGTCATCCGACAGCCAACTGGTCAGCGTGTATTTGCTCGGTTTTTCCAACGCCGTCAGGTAGACCGCCGGCTTGACCAGCGAGCCGATGGGGCGCACGGCATCGAGGGCGCGGTTGAAACCAGCGAAACTGGCCTGGCGACTGCCGATCATCGCCTGGACTTCGCCGGTTTCCGGGTTAGTCACGACCATGGCCGCTTCGACTTCGTCGGAGCCTTTACGGCCTGTCAGGCGTTTGAAGGTGTCGTTGACCGACGCTTCGGCCTTCATCTGCAGGATCGGATCGAAACTGGTGAAGATCCGCAGGCCCTCTTCGGTCAAGTCTTCGTCGCGGTAGTCTTCACGCAGTTGACGCTTGACCAGGTCGATAAAGCCAGGGAAGGAGCTGTCGGCCAGCTTGCCGCGAGTGGTCACACCCAGTGGCATTTTCTTCGCTGCGGCGACTTGTTCGGCCGTGGCCACGCCCTGCTGCTCCAATACATCGAGCACCAGGTTGCGGCGTTCGAGCGCACGCTCAGGATTACGACGCGGGTTGTAGTAGGAAGGCCCCTTGACCATCCCCACCAACAACGCAACCTGATGCAGCTTCAGCTCGGAGAGTGGCTGGCCGAAAAAGAACTGGCTGGCCAGACCGAAACCGTGCACCGCGCGCTGACCATCCTGGCCGACGAATACCTCGTTGAGGTAAGCCTCGAGGATTTCCTGCTTGCTGTAGTGCAGCTCCAGCAGCATCGCCATCATGGCTTCGGTCAGTTTGCGAGTAAGGCTGCGCTCGTTGGTCAGGTAGAAGTTCTTCACCAACTGCTGGGTCAGCGTACTGCCGCCCTGGGTCATTTTGCCGCCGGAGGTGTTGACCCAGATGGCACGGGCAATCGACTTCGGCGAGACGCCCCAATGGCTGTAGAAATCGCGGTCCTCCACAGCGACCAGGGTTTCCAGCAGGTACGGCGGCACCTGATCAAGCTTGATCAGGATACGATCTTCAAGGTTCTTCGGGTAAATCCCGCCGATCATCAGGGGTTCCAGGCGAACCACCGGCAGTTTGGAGCCATTGAGTGACGACAGCTCGGCCACATAGTCGCCGGAAAAACGCACCCGCACCGGCTGGGCTTTTTCCAGGCCCTCATAGAACTGGAAGCCACGGGTATTCAAATCGACAGTGTTACCGCTGACGGCTGCCGCGCCAGGCCCGTTACTCACGGGTTCGCGGCGGTAGCCCAAGGCGTCGAGTTCGGTAAGGAAGTCATCCTTGCTCAGCTTCTGGCCGGTGAACAGCTCCAAGGGGCGGGCATACACCTTGGCCGGGATAGTCCAACGCTTGCCGGAGAATTTCTCCTGGACCACAGCGTCGAGATATACCGCGAAGCCGGCGAGCACGACGAGGCCCACAAGGCTGAGCTTGAGCGCCCAGCCCAGCCATGGGCGCAGGCCGCGGGAAGGAGGTTTTTTACGGGAACGGGGAGATCGGGATCGAGTCATGGCGGCGGATTATACGCACTTTATTGATGATCAACATGAGCCGGACAGCGGTTTGCACGACCGTGCGTAGCGGCCATAATGCCTGCCATGAATTTCCCAAGACTCTGAAGGATCGCCCGTGAGCCAGTCCCTGATCACCGCCCTGCAAAACCCGGCCCTATACCCCCATCCAGTCGAAGCGTTTCAAGTCATCGAGACCCATATTTCATGGGTGATACTGACCGGCCCCTACGCCTACAAACTGAAGAAGCCAATGAACTTCGGCTTTCTGGACTTCACCGACCTGAAGGATCGCGGTCATTTCTGCCGGGAAGAGCTGCGCCTCAACCAGCGCCTTACCCAAGATTTGTATCTTGAAGTGTTGCCAATTACCGGCACTGCCGAAGCACCGCAATTGGGCGGTGAAGGCCCGGTGATCGAATACGCGCTGAAAATGCGCCAGTTCCCACAGAGCCAGCTGCTCAGCACCCTGCAAGCCAATGGCGAGTTGACCAGCGCGCACATCGATGAAATGGCCAAGCAAATCGCGCACTTTCATCTCACGGCCCCCAAAGTCCCCCAAGATCACCCGGCCGGCACCCCAGACGAAGTAATGGCGCCCGTACGGCAAAACTTTGAACAGATCCGCCCATTCCTAAGCGACAAGGCCGACCTGGTGCAACTTGAAGCCCTTCAAGCCTGGGCCGAAAGCAGCTTCGAGCGCCTCAAGCCCCTACTTGCACAACGCAAGCTCGATGGTTTCACCCGCGAGTGCCACGGTGATATCCACCTCGGCAACGCCACCCTGATCGATGGCCATGTGGTGATCTTCGACTGCATCGAGTTCAACGAGCCGTTCCGCTTCACCGATGTGTATGCCGACACCGCCTTCCTGGCCATGGACTTGGAAGACCGCGGCCTCAAATCCCTGGCGCGCCGTTTTATCAGCCAGTATCTGGAACTGACCGGCGACTATCGCGGCCTTGAAGTGCTGAACTTCTATAAAGCGTACCGTGCACTGGTACGCGCCAAGGTTTCGCTGTTCAGCATGCCAAGCGAAGCAGACCCGGTGCGCCGCGCCACCACCCTGCGCCAGTACCGCAACTATGCCAACTTGGCAGAAAGCTATAGCACCATTCCCTCACGCTTCCTGGCCATTACCCATGGCGTGTCAGCGGTCGGCAAAAGCCATGTAGCAATGCGCCTGGTGGAAGCGCTGGGTGCCATTCGCCTGCGCTCGGACGTGGAACGCAAGCGCTTGTTTGGCGAGCAACAAGTGGAAAACACCCCACAGGCCGGCATCTATGCCGCCGATGCGAGTGCAAAAACCTACGCGCGCCTGAACGAGATGGCCGATACCATCCTGCGGGCCGGCTTCCCGGTGGTGCTGGATGCCACCTTCTTGAAGCGCGACCAGCGCGACGCCGCGGCCAAGGTCGCCGAAGCGACCGGCGCGCCCTTCCTGATCCTGGACTGCAACGCACCACAAGCCGTCATCACCAGTTGGCTGGCTCAACGTCTGGCCGATAAAAACGACCCTTCCGACGCCACCCTGGCTGTTATCGAAGAACAGCAAGCCCATCGCGACCCACTCACGGCCGAGGAGCTACTCCTGAGCAAGCGCGTCGAAACCAATGAAAGTGGGACACTGGACGCATTGGTAGCGCACATCCGTCAGCGCCTGCCGGGTTTGTAAGAAAAAATTCTTGGCTGCGTCGTCGTCTTCGGCGCGCAACCAGGGAATAGTGGCACTATAATGGCGTCATAAATCCAACAGGTATCGACATCATGAGTCAGCCGAAGCTTCTCGATACACCGCTCTACTCGCTCCTGCATAAAGACGATATCCGAGGCTTCAATCAGGAACGTCCCAAAGACGGCGTTATCGACATGCGTGGTGGCGACTTCCGAGGTTTGGACCTGCGTGACCTGAACGCCGCAGGGGTAGATTTCACCGACGCGTACTTCCGATCTGCCGACTTGCGCGGCCTGGACTTGCGCGACTGCTCACTGGAGGGCGCCAGCCTGGCCCATGCGCAGATTTCGGGGACCTACTTTCCGCCTGAATTGACTGCCGATGAGATCCTCATGTCGGTCAACTTTGGCACGCGCCTGCGCTACCGCACCAAGTAATCGACTGCCCCAACCCCGGCTGCGCATACAGCGTGCCGGGGCTTCACGCCTGCCCGCCGTCAAAAACCTCGCCCCATTCTTATAAGCTTTTGCGCCGTTCCTGGCCAAAGAACTACGCTTTTCCTACTGAACGCTACACTCCTTTCAGACTTGCCTGGTCACGATACCCACCGCACCATTCGGCCGTCGCAAGGAGGCTTGATGAACGATGAGCTGCAACACCTTAAAAACCTTGGCAAGACGTCGGCGCAGTGGCTGCATGCGGTGGGTATCCACAGCGCATCCGACTTGCGCCGCCTGGGAGCTGTGGATGCTTATCGAGCGGTACGCACCCGAGGGTTCCGCGCATCCAAAGTATTGCTGTATGCAATCGAAGGGGCATTGATGGATGTGCACTGGAACGACCTCCCTGCCGAGCGCAAGGAAGCGTTGAACCGTCAATTGGACGCTATTTCCACACGCCAGAAAAATTAGACCGGCAAGCCCATACAGTATCTACAGGCTTTTCGAACGCGTGTTTGAGAAAAGCACGAGAGCCAACAAAAACAAATGTTGACTCTCAAATGAGAATCGTTATGATTATCACAACTGGTCGCGAGATCAGCCGATAACTGAAAGACCATTGGTTCGGACTCTCAGATTATCTCCTCATCAGGCTAATCACGGTTATTTGACCCGGCTTTTGCCGGGTCTTTTTTTGCCTGCGAAAAGACGCTGACAACCACCCCGACTTCAACGCGCGATAATTAACGGATGCCCACGCTCCGGGTGGAGCTGCACCAATACATCCAAACCGAATACCGCTTTAAGCGGCTCAGGTCGCATCACCCGTGCCGGCGTGTCCAGTGCATGCGGACGCCCTTGGGACAGCAACAAGATCCGGTCACAGTAACGCGCCGCCAGATTCAGATCATGGAGAATCACCAGCACAGCCGCGCCCCGATCGGCGAATGTCCGTATCGCCTGCAAGGTGGTGTGTTGGTGCAAGGGGTCCAGCATCGACGTCGGCTCATCCAACAACAACGTCTGCCCCTCCTCGCCCGGCCATAATTGCGCCATGACTCGCGCCAAATGCACACGCTGGCGTTCGCCGCCCGACAAGGCCAGGTAGCTGCGGCCGCTCAAATGCCCGACATCCGCGGCCTGCAGCGCTGCCTGGATAATCTCCTCATCACGCACCCGTCCGGTCTGATGGGGCAAGCGCCCCATGCCTACCACCTCTTCGACGCGGAAGGCGAAGTCCAAGGTCGAACTTTGCGGCAATACCGCCAGGCGCTGGGCGCGCTGCGATCCGCTCCAGCCCTTCAGCTCCTGCTGATCCAGCCATACATTGCCCTGGTCCGGCGGCAGTTCACCACACAACGCCCCCAGCAATGTGCTCTTGCCAGCACCATTAGGCCCCAGCACACCGAGCACCTGACCCGGCAACAGGTCCAGGCTGACGTCCGCCAGCACGATTTTGCGACCACGCCGTATCTGCAGCGCCTCCACCCGCAACATCAGGCGCGCCCTCGCAATAACAGATAAAGAAAGAACGGCGCGCCAATAAACGCCGTCACGATGCCGATCGGCAATTCAGCCGGCGCCAACGCCAAGCGGGCGACCAGATCCGCCAACAGCAGCAGGCTCGCACCTGCCAATATCGAGGCTGGCAACAACACCCGATGATCCGGCCCCGCCAGCAATCGCACCAAGTGCGGCACGACCAGCCCGACAAACCCAATCATTCCCGCTGCCGCCACGGCCGCTCCCACGCCGAGGGCCGTGCAAAACACCAATTCGCGCTTGAGGCGCTCTACATCAACACCCAAGTGACTGGCTTCGGACTCACCAAGCAGCAGCGCATTCAACGCCTTCGCCCGGCGCGGCAACCACAGCGCCACACCGGCGCTCACCAGCAGCAACGGCCACAGGCGCGAGTAGCTGGCGCCATTGAGACTGCCGAGGTTCCAGAAGGTCAGGGTCCGCAGGGTGGCGTCATCCGCCAGGTAGGTGAACAAACCCACCGCCGAGCTGGCGAGGGCTGTCAGCGCGATGCCGGCGAGCAGCATCGTCGCGACGTTAGTCTGGCCGTTGCGCCGCCCCAGCCGGTAGACCAGCGCCGTGACGCCAAGCCCACCGAGAAACGCACACAGCGATAATAGATAGGGGCCGAACGCGTCCGGCAAACCGCCGAAGAACGAACCACCGACAATGGCGATGGCCGCCCCCAGCGCGGCACCGCTGGAGACCCCGACCAAACCCGGATCCGCCAACGGGTTGCGAAACAAGCCCTGCATCGCCACGCCTGACAATGCCAGCACGCCCCCCACTGCCAGGCCCAGCAACGTCCGCGGCAAGCGAATTTGCCCCAGGATCAACTCCGCCTGCTCCAATCCCTGTGCCTCGATCGGCACGCCTACCAAGCGCAACGCCGCCTTGAGCGTATCCAACAGGGGCAAGCTGACCGGCCCCAGGGCCAATGAAAGCCAGATCGCCAGTGCACACAACAGCGCCAGCCCGATAAACAGGGCTCGCGGCTTGACCAGGGTGGTCATGGGGCCGGTTTAGCCTGGGATGGATAGAAGCCGGCGGACAACGCCGACAGGCTTTGCGGTAAACGCGGCCCGAGCCCGCCCACCAGCAGCGTCGGGTCCAGCTCAATTACCCGCCCATTCCTGGCCGCAGGGGTGGAAGCCAGAATCGGGTTCTCCTTGAACAGCGCAGCCCGTGCCGCATCGCCGCTGAGGGCGCGATCAGCGAACACCAGCACTTGCGGGCTCAGCCCCGCCAGCGACTCCACGGAAAACGGCTTATAGCCAATATGGGTTGCCAGGTTGCGCCCACCGGCCTGCCGCAGCATCCAATCAGCGGCAGTGTCCTTGCCGGCGATCAACGGCTTGCCACCCGCATTACCGAGCAGCAGCAACACACCCGGCGCCTTTTGCGTGGCCTGCGCCTTGGCAACCCAACTTTTCTGCCGACCAAGGGCCTGCTCGTATGCGACAAACAACTCGCGGCCCTTGGCCTCAGTGCCCAGCAACGTGCCCAGGTGCTCAAGGTTAGCCTTCAAGGCAGGCAAATCCGGTTGCGCCGAGAACATCTCCACCTGCACACCCGCACCGCGAATCTGCGCCAGAACCGGCGGCGGCCCCATCTCTTCAGTGCCCACCAGGATCTGCGGACGCAGGCTGAGAATGCCTTCAGCCGACAATTGCCGCTGATAGCCGATGCTTGGCAATGCCTTGAGGGACGCCGGATGCTGGCTGGTCGTATCGACGCCCACCAACTTCGATTCACCGCCCAGGGCCACGACCCACTCAGACAAGGCCCCACCGGCACTCACCCAGCGCTGGGGCAGTTCAACGGCGCATGCCACGTGATTGACCAGCAGTCCGACAACAAGCGCAATAGCGCTGGCACTCAGTCGCATAACAGGGTTTCCTTCCAAGGGCGCGGCCACTGAGCCACTCATCGATGTGACAGGTCATCTCTGCCAGGCATCGTACTGAGCGCCCAGCCAGTCATCGTGCGAAGCTGGCATTTGATAATTGTTTGCATTTGAACGTCAAGGCACTTAAGGATTGAAATGAAGTTTCTCTGCCCTTCCGACACCCTCGCCCCCAACAGCAGCCTCGGTTTTGATATCGACGGCTGCAAGCTGCTGGCCGTGCGTCGGGACGGCGTTGCCTACTTCTACGTCAACCGCTGCCCCCATCGCGGCATTCCACTGGAATGGCAGCCCGACCATTTCCTCGACGCCAGCGCCAGCCTGATCCAGTGCGCTACCCACGGCGCGGTGTTCCTGATCGAGAGCGGCGAGTGCATCGCCGGCCCCTGCGCCGGTCAAAGCCTCAAGGCCCTGGCCGGTCGAGAGGACGCACACGGTTTGTGGGTAGAACTCTAGTCGCCAAGCAGCACGTCCAGCCGGCGGTCCACGCAAATTTCCTCGGATGTAACACGTACGCCATACGCCAGCACCTCCACGCCCGCCGCCTTGGCTTCTCGCAGGGCGGCAGCATAGGCGGCGTCGATTTCCGCGGCCGGGCGCACGGCCTCAATGTCCGAGAGATTGACGCAATACAACTGCACCGCGCGTACACCGTCCCGGGCCAAGTAGGCCAACTCCCGCAGGTGTTTCGCGCCACGCTGGGTCACTGCATCGGGAAAAGCCGCAATCGCCGAGCCGTCAAAACCCAGCGTCACGCTTTTGACTTCGACATAGGCCGCGCCATCGGGGTAATCCAGGCGAAAGTCGATACGGCTTTTCTCCTGACCGTAAGGCACCTCACGCTTCAACGCAGTAAAGCCGTTCAGTTCAGTAATTACCCCCGCACGCAGCGCCTCCTCGACCAACTGGTTGGCGCGGGCGGTATTGACGCAGGCCAGGCGGCCCTGTGGCGTTTCGGCGATTTCCCAAGTCCCGGGCAGCTTGCGCTTCGGATCATTGGAACGACTGAACCAAACCTGCCCGCCTTCCACCATGCAATTGAGCATCGAACCGGTATTGGGGCAGTGAATGGTGAGCAACTCACCGGTAACGGTTTCGATATCGGTTAGGAAACGTTTGTAACGCCGGATCAACCGAGCTTCTTCGAGGGGAGGATGAAAGCGCATCAGCCTTGCCAACTCTGCAAGCCGCGGGCGATCCGTTCGACAGCTTCCTGTAGTCGATCAAGATTTTGCGTGTAGGCAAAGCGCACATGATGGCTGGCTTTATAACGGCCGAAATCCAAACCGGGCGTAAACGCGACATGCTGGGTTTCCAGGAAATGACGGCAGAACGCGAAGGCATCGCCGCCGAACGCGCTGATATCCGCGTACAAATAGAACGCACCTTCCGGCTCTATCGCAATGCCGAACCCCAACTCACGCAGTGCCGGCAGCAGGAAGTCCCGACGTCGACCGAATTCGGCGCGCCGCGCTTCCAGAATGCTCAGGGTTTGCGGGGTGAAACAAGCCAAGGCAGCGTACTGCGCCATGCTCGGTGCACTGATGTAGAGGTTCTGCGCCAGCTTCTCCAACTCGCCCACCGCATCGGGCGGCGCCACCAGCCACCCCAGGCGCCACCCGGTCATGCCGAAGTACTTCGAAAAACTATTGAGGACGAAGGCATCGTCGTCGACCTCCAGCACGCTGGCGGCATCGGTGCCATAGGTGAGGCCATGGTAGATCTCGTCCACTACCAGGTGGCCGTTACGTGCCTTGATCGCATTCGACAACCCGGACAATTCGTCACGCGTGAGGAGAGTGCCTGTCGGGTTGGCCGGAGACGCGACCAGTGCACCCACGCTGTCCTCGCTCCAGTGCCTGGCCACCAACTCGGCGGTCAATTGATAGCGAACATCGGGGCCCACCGGTACCAACTGCGCCGCGCCCTCGACCAGGCGCAGGAAGTGCCGGTTGCATGGATAGCCGGGGTCTGCCAACAGCCAGTGCTTGCCTGGATCCACCAGCAGGCTGCTGGCCAGCAACAATGCGCCGGAGCCACCAGGCGTGATCAGGATGCGCTCGGGATCGACGCTCAAGCCATAGCGTTGCTGGTAGAAGCCACTGATGGCCTGGCGCAGTTCCGGCAGGCCACGGGCGGCGGTGTAGCGGGTCTTGCCACTGGCCAGTGCGGCTTGGCCAGCCTGGATGATCGGTTCGGCAGTGGTGAAGTCCGGCTCGCCGATTTCCAGGTGGATCACATCATGGCCAGCCGCCTGCAACTCGTTGGCTCGCGCCAGCAACGCCATGACATGAAAAGGTTCGATGGCGCGACTGCGCGCACTGTAGGGCTGAGCCATTAGCCTTCCTTAACGTTAAGAACAAAATCAGGATTCTACCGAACCCCCACGCTAAAACATGCTCTATTGCCTGCTCGGCCATTCAAGAAGAGCCCGGCAAGCGCTTGCAGAACGACTAAAATCAATATCCGAGGCGATGCACACCCAACCATGGCGGGCTGCTGCAATTTGCAACCCCTGCGCGATGGGCCTCGACAACCGGGAGTGGCGCACCCTGAATCTATCTGGTAAGTTCGCCCGCTTGCAGCCGCAGGGCCGGCAGGTGTCGGTGACGTTGCAATCCTGCGCAATGGATTAGAAGAGTGAGAGGCGGTCTATTCATGTCCACCCAAGCAAAGCAACAGAGCATCAGCGGCTTCGAACCATACGTAGAGAAGAAAGGTGAAGAGTACATGGGCGAGCCCATGCGCGAGCATTTCACCAAGATCCTTAACAAGTGGAAACAGGACTTGATGCAAGAGGTCGACCGCACCGTCGACCATATGAAGGACGAAGCAGCCAACTTCCCTGATCCGGCCGACCGTGCGAGCCAGGAAGAAGAGTTCGCCCTTGAACTGCGCGCCCGGGATCGTGAGCGCAAGCTGATCAAGAAGATCGACAAGACCCTGCAGTTGATCAAGGACGAAGAATACGGCTGGTGCGAATCCTGCGGCGTCGAGATCGGAATTCGCCGCCTGGAAGCTCGTCCAACCGCGGACCTGTGCGTAGACTGCAAGACCTTGGCTGAAATCAAGGAGAAACAGGTCGGTAAGTAATCCCTGCCGAACTGGACGAATGGGGCGTACAAACGCCCCATTTTTGTTTCTGGCGTTTACCGGTTTTCCAGTAGTATCCGGCCCATGACAGCCTCTACCTATATTGGGCGTTTCGCCCCTACGCCCAGCGGCCATTTGCACTTCGGCTCGCTGGTCGCCGCCCTCGCTTCCTACCTCGACGCTCGCGCCAATCACGGCCGTTGGCTGATGCGCATGGAAGACCTCGACCCTCCCCGCGAAGAGCCCGGCGCCCAGGCGGCCATTCTCCAGGCCCTTGAAAGCTATGGTTTCGAGTGGGACGGCGAACTGGTCCGACAAAGCGATCGACATGATGCCTACGCCAAAGTGCTGAACGATCTGTTCAATCATGGCCTGGCCTACGCCTGCACCTGCTCGCGCAAACAACTGGAACCTTACAACGGCATTTACCCCGGCCTCTGCCGCAATGCCGGGCACGACCAGCAAGATGCCGCCATTCGGTTGCGCGTCCCCGAGTTGGAATACCACTTTATCGACCGAGTACAGGGCGAATTCCGACAACATCTGGGCCGCGATGTAGGCGATTTCGTCATCCGCCGCCGCGACGGCCTCTACGCCTATCAGCTGGCGGTTGTCCTCGACGATGCCTGGCAGGGTGTTACCGATATCGTGCGCGGCGCCGACCTGCTGGACTCCACGCCGCGCCAGTTGTACCTGCAAGAGTTGCTGGGCCTGCGCCAGCCGCGCTATCTGCATGTACCGCTGGTCGTCCAGCCGGACGGTAACAAGCTGGGCAAGTCCTACCGTTCCCCGCCATTGACGAAAGACCAGGCCACGCCTTTGCTGTTAAGAGCCTTGCGTGCCCTCGGCCAGCAACCCGGCGACGAACTGCTCCACGCCAGCCCACGGGAGCTGCTGGATTGGGGCATTCAACAGTGGGATGCCTCGCTGATTCCACGCACACTCACGCTGGCAGAGTCGCAGTTGCGCTGAAGGCGCTTGCAGCTTGCCAGCCATCCGTTACCATCGCCGCAGTTTTTCAATCAGAGGCCAACATGTACATCTATCGATTGGTCCTGCTGCTGGTCGTCGGGATCTACCTGTTTTCCCCCGCCATCATGGATTGGTGGATCGACGCCACGGGCGCCTGGTATCGGCCTTATCTACTGTGGCTGATCCTGATCGTCGTGACCTTTATCCTGCAGAGCCAAAAAGATGCCGATGAGCTTTAGCCTCACCCAGATGCTGCTGATCAGCGCCGCCTACCTGGCTGCCTTGTTCGCAGTGGCCTGGATCAGTGAGCGCGGAATGATTCCGCGGGCGATCATTCGCCATCCATTGACCTACACCTTGTCCTTGGGCGTCTACGCCAGCGCCTGGGCGTTCTATGGCACCGTGGGCCTGGCCTATCAGTACGGCTATGGCTTCCTCTCCAGCTACCTCGGGGTGTCCGGGGCATTTCTGCTGGCGCCGGTGCTGCTGTACCCGATCCTGAAGATCACCCGCACCTACCAGTTGTCATCCCTGGCCGATCTCTTCGCCTTCCGCTTTCGCAGTACCTGGGCCGGCGCACTGACCACCATTTTCATGCTGATCGGCGTGTTGCCCCTATTGGCCCTGCAGATGCAGGCAGTGGCCGACTCCATCAGCATCCTCACTCGCGAGCCGGTGCAACATCGCGTCGCCCTGGCGTTCTGCGCGTTGATCACCCTGTTCACGATTTTCTTCGGCTCACGCCATATCGCCACCCGCGAGAAACACGAAGGCCTGGTATTTGCGATCGCCTTCGAGTCGGTGATCAAGCTGATCGCCATCGGCGGCGTTGGCCTCTACGCGCTCTACGGCGTATTCGACGGCCCGCAACAGCTGGAACTGTGGCTGCTGCAAAACCAGACCGCTCTCGCCGCCCTGCACACGCCCCTGCAGGAAGGCCCGTGGCGCACGCTATTGCTGGTGTTCTTCGCCTCCGCGATCGTGATGCCGCACATGTATCACATGACCTTCACCGAGAACCTCAACCCGCGTTCGCTGGTCAGCGCCAGCTGGGGTTTGCCACTGTTCCTGCTGTTGATGAGCCTGGCCGTGCCGCTGATCCTGTGGGCTGGCCTGAAGCTGGGGGCCACTACCAACCCTGAGTATTTCACCCTCGGTATCGGCATCGCCGCCAACAGCCCGGCCCTGGCGCTGCTGGCCTATGTCGGCGGCTTATCGGCAGCCAGCGGGCTGATCATCGTCACGACGCTGGCACTCTCCGGCATGGCGCTGAACCACCTGGTGCTACCGCTGTACCAGCCCCCCGCAGAAGGCAATATCTACCGCTGGCTGAAATGGACACGCCGCGCACTGATCGTCGCGATCATCATGGCCGGTTACGGTTTCTACCTGCTGCTGGGCGCGGGGCAGGACCTGGCCAATCTCGGCATCGTCGCGTTTGTGGCCACCTTGCAGTTCTTGCCGGGCGTGTTGTCGGTGCTGTACTGGCCGACCGCCAATCGCCGTGGGTTTATCGCCGGGCTGCTGGCGGGGATCCTGGTATGGCTCGTCACCATGCTGCTACCGCTGGTCGGCAACTTGCAGGGTTTCTACATCCCGCTGCTGAACATGATCTACGTGCTGGATGACACCAGTTGGCACATGGCGGCGATTGCCTCGCTGGCCGCCAACGTATTGATGTTCACCCTGATCTCGCTGTTCACCAACGCCAGCCCGGAAGAAACCAGCGCCGCCGAGGCCTGCGCGGTGGACAATGTGCGGCGCCCGCAACGCCGCGAGCTGCATGCGGCTTCGCCCCAGGAGTTCGCCACACAACTGGCCAAACCGCTGGGGGCCAAGGCCGCGCAGAAGGAGGTCGAACAGGCGCTGCGCGATCTTTACCTGCCGTTCGACGAGCGGCGCCCCTATGCCTTGCGCCGACTGCGTGATCGCATCGAGGCCAACCTGTCCGGGTTGATGGGGCCCAGCGTATCCCAGGACATGGTGGAAACCTTCCTGCCCTACAAGGCGGGTGGCGAAAACTACGTCACCGAAGACATCCATTTCATCGAGAGCCGGCTGGAGGATTACCACTCACGCCTCACCGGCCTTGCCGCCGAACTCGATGCCCTGCGCCGCTACCACCGCCAGACCCTTCAGGAACTGCCCATGGGCGTCTGCTCCCTGGCCAAGGACCAAGAGATCCTGATGTGGAACAAGGCCATGGAAGAACTCACCGGTATCGCCGCACAACGTGTAGTAGGTTCGCGCCTCAATACCCTGGGTGATCCGTGGAAAGAACTGCTGCAGGGGTTTATCAACCTGCCCGACGAGCACCTGCACAAACAGCATCTGGCCCTCGACGGCCAGACCCGCTGGCTCAACCTGCACAAAGCCGCCATCGACGAACCCCTGGCCCCCGGCAATAGTGGCCTGGTGCTGCTGGTGGAAGACTTGACCGACACCCAGATGCTCGAAGACAAGCTGGTGCACTCCGAGCGCCTGGCCAGCATTGGCCGCCTGGCTGCGGGCGTTGCCCATGAAATCGGCAACCCGATTACCGGTATCGCATGCCTCGCGCAGAACCTGCGGGAAGAGCGCGAAGAAGACGGTGAAATCATCGAGATCAGCGGGCAAATCCTCGAACAGACCAAGCGCGTATCGCGCATCGTGCAGTCGCTGATGAGCTTTGCCCATGCCGGCGCCCACCAGAACCAGGACGAGGCGGTGTGCCTGGCCGAAGTGGCGCAGGATGCCATTGGGCTGCTGGCGTTGAACCGGCGTAATTTCGAAGTACAGTTCTTCAATTTGTGCGACCCGGACCACTGGGTCGACGGTGACTCCCAGCGCCTGGCGCAGGTGTTGATCAATCTACTGTCCAACGCCCGCGATGCGTCCCCTCCCCACAGTGCGGTACGCGTCAAGAGCGAGGCTTTCGAGCACACGGTCGACCTGATCGTGGAGGACGAAGGCAGCGGCATTCCACAGAACATCATGGACCGATTGTTCGAACCCTTCTTCACCACCAAGGACCCAGGTGAAGGTACCGGTCTGGGCCTTGCACTGGTCTATTCCATCGTTGAAGAGCATTATGGACAAATCACCATCGACAGCCCGGCTGACACCGAAAGCCAACGCGGCACCCGTATTCGGGTGACCTTGCCGCGTCATGTCGAAGCGACGTCCGCTGTGAACTGAGACCGTCGAGAGAATTGAATCAATGCCGCACATTTTGATCGTCGAAGACGAAACCATTATCCGCTCTGCCTTGCGTCGCCTGCTTGAACGTAATCAGTACCAAGTCAGCGAAGCCGGCTCGGTGCAGGAAGCCCAAGAGCGGTTCAGCATTCCCACGTTCGACCTGATTGTCAGCGACCTGCGCCTGCCCGGCGCGCCCGGTACAGAGCTGATCAAGCTTGGCCAGGGCACCCCGGTGCTGATCATGACCAGCTATGCCAGCCTGCGCTCGGCAGTGGATTCCATGAAAATGGGCGCGGTGGACTACATCGCCAAGCCTTTCGACCATGATGAGATGCTCCAGGCCGTGGCGCGCATCCTGCGTGACCGGCAGTCGGCCAGCAGCGCACCGACCGAACAGCGCCCCACCGGCAAGGCCGGCGGCGGTGCCGACAAGCCAGGCATCGATAACAGCAATGGCGAGATCGGCATCATCGGCTCCTGCCCACCGATGCAGGACCTGTACAGCAAGATCCGCAAAGTGGCGCCTACCGACTCCAATGTATTGATCCAGGGAGAGTCGGGTACCGGTAAGGAACTGGTGGCCCGCGCCCTGCACAACCTCTCCAAGCGCGCCAAGGCACCGATGATTTCGGTGAACTGCGCAGCGATCCCCGAATCGCTGATCGAATCCGAACTGTTCGGCCACGAGAAAGGCGCCTTCACGGGCGCCAGCGCCGGGCGTGCGGGCCTGGTGGAAGCGGCGGACGGCGGCACACTGTTCCTCGACGAAATCGGCGAACTGCCCCTGGAAGCCCAGGCGCGTTTACTGCGCGTGCTACAGGAAGGCGAAATCCGCCGCGTCGGCTCGGTACAGTCGCAGAAGGTCGACGTGCGCCTGATCGCGGCAACCCACCGCGACCTGAAGAGCCTGGCCAAGATCGGCCAGTTCCGCGAAGACTTGTATTACCGCCTGCACGTCATCGCTCTCAAGCTGCCGCCGCTGCGTGAGCGTGGTGCCGACGTCAACGAGATCGCCAATGCGTTCCTGCTACGCCAGAGCGCGCGCATCAACCGTACGGACCTGAAGTTTGCCCCGGACGCCGAGCAAGCGATCCGTCATTACTCGTGGCCGGGTAACGTACGGGAGCTGGAAAATGCGGTTGAGCGTGCGGTGATCCTGTCGGAGAGCCCGGAAATTTCCGCCGAGCTGCTGGGCATCGACATCGAACTGAGCGATCTGGACGATGACGACTTCATTGGCCTGGCCCCGCAACAGGGCGGCGGTGGCAATACCAGCCATGAGCCGACTGAAGATTTGTCACTGGAAGATTACTTCCAGCACTTTGTCCTGGAGCATCAGGACCACATGACCGAGACCGAACTGGCCCGCAAATTGGGCGTAAGCCGCAAGTGCCTGTGGGAACGGCGCCAGCGCCTGGGCATTCCACGGCGCAAGACCGGCGTAGCCAGCGAGAGTTGAGGGTGCGCGCCCACAGGTAACACCCTCAGATGTGAAAAAACTGTTACCGCGGATTTTTTGCGTAACAAAAGCCGGGGCTTACGGTAACGAAGCCCCGGCTTTTTTTTGCCCGCAGAAATCAAAAATCAGCTCAACCCCCCGGTTTTGCTGGTCGGCGCAAAAGTTGGCACGCACCCTGCTATATGCTTAGTACAAAAACAATAACAAGCTTTGTACAAGACAATAAAAATAAGACGAATCGACTCACGCACAATAAAAACAACACGGCGGAGGCGCAGCTAACTGATTCTTTTGGAGAGGCGTTGCATTGGGGCTTGCCCCGCAACCAGGCCGAGAACAACAAAAACTGCCCTAAGGCAGAGCCTGAACTGGTTGGATCGTAGATCAGCAACACAGCGACCAAAGCAATCCGTTTGCTCTTGACTCCCGATTGGGAGTGTCATGAAGGTGAAGCTTCATGGCGAGGGCGATCAACAAAAACAAGAAGCCCGAAATCAATAATAAAAATAGAGCACGCAACTACTTCTGGGGGAGCTTCGGCTCCCCTTGTAGTTTCTGGCATTTGGCATTTTCAAGGCTTATGGCGCAAGGCCTGTAGCTTGTTCCTACACCATCCCCTGACTAAATGCTAGAATCCCCGCCCATCATGCGGTCATTCTTCGTTATGGCCGAACATTCCTTCAAACAGTGCATCCCATGCTGAAGAAGTTGTTCCAGTCATTCCGTTCTCCCTTGCGTCGTACGCAACACAAACGCAGCACGCCTGAAGTGCTCAACAGCAGCCAACATTCGCTGCAACGCGCTCAGTTCAGCCGTTATGCAGTGAACATCGTCGAACGTTTGCAGAACGCCGGCTACCAGGCTTATCTGGTGGGCGGGTGCGTACGCGACATGTTGCTCAACATCACGCCCAAGGATTTCGACGTCGCCACCAGTGCCACGCCAGAGCAAGTGCGCGCCGAGTTTCGCAATGCGCGCATCATCGGCCGCCGTTTCAAGTTGGTGCACATCCACTTTGGTCGCGAAATCATCGAGGTCGCGACCTTCCGTGCAGGCCATCCGCAAAACGATGAAGAGGAGGACACCAATCAGTCTTCCCGCAACGAGAGCGGACGCATCCTGCGCGACAACGTCTATGGCACCTTGGAAGAAGACGCGCAGCGTCGCGACTTCACCATCAACGCCCTCTATTACGACCCGGTCAGTGAGCGCATTCTTGATTACGCCAACGGCGTACACGACATCCGTAACAACCTGGTCCGCCTGATCGGCGACCCGGTGCAGCGCTACCAGGAGGACCCGGTTCGTATGCTGCGGGCCGTGCGCTTTGCGGCCAAGCTGAACTTCGGTATCGAGCGACACACCGCTGCGCCGATTCGTGAACTGGCCCCCATGCTGCAGGAGATTCCCTCGGCGCGCCTGTTCGAAGAAGTGCTCAAGCTGTTCCTCTCGGGCTACGCCGCCGACACCTTCGAAATGCTCGTCGACCTGCAGTTGTTCGACCCCTTGTTCCCGGCCAGCGCCGAGGCCCTGGAATACAACCCGACGTATACCCACACATTGATCAGCGAAGCGTTGATCAATACCGATCTGCGCATCAAACAGAACAAACCGGTAACCCCGGCGTTCCTGTTTGCTGCCCTGCTGTGGCCGGCCCTGCCAAAACGCGTACTGCGCCTGCAAGAACGTGGCATGCCGCCGATTCCAGCCATGCAGGAAGCCGCTCACGAACTGATCACCGAGCAATGCCAGCGCATCGCTATCCCGAAACGTTTCACCATGCCGATCCGCGAAATCTGGGATATGCAGGAGCGCCTGCCCCGCCGCAGCGGCAAGCGTGCCGACCTGTTGCTGGACAACCCGCGCTTTCGCGCTGGCTACGACTTCCTGCTGCTGCGTGAAAGCGCTGGCGAGCAGACCGACGGCCTGGGCGAATGGTGGACCGACTACCAGGACGCCAATGACAGCGAACGCCGCGAGATGATTCGTGAGCTCGGCAGCAAAGGCGAAGGCGCCAGCGAGGGGCCCAAGAAGCGTCGTCGCAGCGGCACCAAGCGTAAACGCAGCGCCGCCGATGCCTCGGGCGCCGCGGGCGAATAAACGTGGAACGCATCTACATCGGCATGGGCAGCAACCTGGCCGCCCCGGATCAGCAATTGCGCAGCGCTATCGAGGCGCTGGCACAATTGCCCGGCACCCGCCTCGCCGGTGTGTCCTCCTTCTATCAAAGTGATTCCCTACTCCCGGGCCAACCGCGCTATACCAACGCGGTTGCGGCCCTGGACAGCAGCCTTGCGCCGCTGGACCTGCTTGACGCACTGCAAGCCATCGAGAATGACCAGGGCCGCGAGCGCCTCGAGCGTTGGGGGCCGCGCACGCTTGACCTGGATATCCTGCTGTTTGGTGATCGCCTGATCGACGAACCACGCCTCAAGGTGCCGCACTACCAGATGCACGTGCGCGCGTTTGTGTTGTACCCCTTGGCCGAACTGGCCCCTGCCGACCTGCAACTGCCTGACGGCCAGACACTCAGCAAACTGCTGGCGGCCTGCCCGTTTGTCGGCTTGGAACGCTTACCTTTGTAGGCGCGGGCTTGCTCGCGAAAATCGTCAACGATAACGCGCACGCCCTGATTAAACGTGGTGCCTGCGCGTTCTTCACGAGCACCCTCGCACCTGCAATCGCGTCAGTAACAGCGGTAACATCGCGGTCGTAACAATGCGGTAACACATCCAATTGACTTCCCGTGTCCTCCTCACGACTATAGGCGTCCCGCTGCCGCCAACCCGGCGCTAAAGGGCGCAATCCAGGCCATATAAGCACTGCTTTCAAGACAGTGCGCCTGTATAAACAAAGACTCACGCGCGTTACTCGCTGTTTCCAAGCGCCTGAACGAGGACCCTTTTCATGCCAGACATTACCCTGACCACCTTGCAGAGCCTCAAGCTCAAAGGTGAAAAAATCACCATGCTGACCTGCTATGACGCTACCTTCGCCCACGCCAGCTGCCAGGCAGGTGTCGAAGTGTTATTGGTGGGCGACTCCCTGGGCATGGTTCTTCAAGGGAATGACAGCACCCTGCCCGTTACCACCGATGAGCTCGCCTACCACACCGCCAGCGTCAAGCGCGGTAACGACGGCGCCTTCATCATCGCCGACCTGCCGTTCATGGGTTACGCCACCCTCGAACAGACCTTCCAGAACGCCGGCAAACTGATGCAAGCCGGCGCGCACATGATCAAGGTGGAAGGGGCCGTCTGGCTCGCCGAATCGATCCGCCTGCTGGCTGAACGGGGTGTTCCTGTGTGCGCACACATGGGCCTGACGCCGCAGTCCGTGAATATCCTGGGTGGCTATAAGGTACAAGGCCGCAATGAGGCCCAGGCGCGCCAGATGCGTGCCGACGCCATCGCCCTGGAGCAGGCTGGCGCCGCAATGATCCTGCTCGAATGCGTTCCCAGTGAGTTGGCGGCGGAAATCACCCACGCCGTTAAAGTCCCGGTGATCGGCATTGGTGCCGGTTCCGCCACCGACGGCCAGGTCCTGGTGCTGCACGACATGCTCGGCCTGTCGATGACTGGCCGTGTGCCGAAGTTCGTGAAGAACTTCATGATTGGCCAGGACAGTATCCACGCCGCTTTGAGCGCCTACGTCGCTGAAGTCAAGGGCGTGACCTTCCCAGGTGCCGAACACGGGTTTTCTGCATGAACACGGTAAAAACCATACGTGAACTGCGGGCCGCCGTGGCCCATGCCCGTAACGCCGGCAAACGCATCGGCTTCGTGCCCACCATGGGCAACCTGCACAGCGGCCACGCCACCCTGGTGGCCAAGGCCGCCCAGCAGGCGGACTTCGTGGTCGCCAGCATCTTCGTCAATCCGCTGCAGTTCGGCGCCGGCGAAGACCTCGACAAGTACCCGCGCACCCTCGCCGCAGACCAGGAAAAGCTCCTGCAAGCCGGCTGCAACCTGCTGTTCGCCCCCACTGTCGAGGAAATGTACCCCGACGGCATGGCCGGCCAGACCCGCGTCAGTGTCCCGCAACTGTCTGAAGGCCTGTGCGGTGCCAGCCGTCCCGGTCACTTTGAAGGAGTGGCCACGGTAGTCAGCAAGCTGTTCAACATGGTCCAGCCGGACATGGCTGTGTTCGGGCAGAAGGACTATCAGCAACTGGCCGTGATCCGCGCCATGGTCCATGACCTGAACATGCCGATCCAGATCATCGGCGAGCCTACCGTCCGCGCCGAAGATGGCCTGGCGCTGTCCTCGCGCAACGGCTACCTCACCGAAGCCCAACGCGCGGTCGCGCCGGTGTTGTACCGCAGCCTCAGCCAGATTGCCGCCGCCATCAAAGGCGGTGACCGCGACTTCGCCAAACTACGTGCCGAACAGGTCCAGCAGATCGAAGCCGCCGGGTTGCGCCTGGATTACCTCGAAGTGCGCCAAGGCGTGCACCTGCGCCCGGCCACGGCCGAAGATCGCGACGTGGTGATCCTGGTAGCGGCTTATCTGGGGGCCACGCGCCTCATCGATAACCTGCACCTGAACCTCGCCTGACCCCCTCTCGACACCCCGCCTGTGACCCTGCCTGATGTGCCGGTATAAAAAAGTACCGGCCACAGCGCAGACAAAGCCAAGACATATCGACACGCTAGGTTTAATGTAATCGCCCTGCGCTATGGTTAGCGCTGTCCGGCACCCAGCCCTTGATAAAAGACTGGACGTTCCGGGCTTTGAAATGTCCTAAAGGCAGTCCCCGTAATAAAAGGAAACCCGCAGCGATGGCGTACTACCGCACTCCTCATGACGTTACCGCTCTGCCCGCCTGGCAAGCGCTCAATCAACACCGCCAAGCCATGCAGGATTTCAGCATGCGCGAAGCGTTCAATGCCGATCCTCAGCGTTTTTCCCAGTTCACCTTGAGCAGCTGCGGACTTTTCCTCGATTACTCGAAAAACCTGATCACCAGCGAAACCCGCGACCTGCTCGTGGCACTGGCCAAGGAAGTCGACCTCAAGGCCGCCATTGACGCGCTGTACGCTGGCGAGCCGGTCAACTCCTCGGAAGGTCGCCCTGCCCTGCACACGGCACTGCGCCGCCCGGTGGGTGACAAGTTGTCGGTCAACGGTGTGAACATCATGCCGGACGTGCACAAGGTGCTGAACCAGATCACTGACCTGGTTGGCCGCATCCACGACGGCCTATGGCGTGGCTACACCGAGAAGCCGATCACCGACGTGGTGAACATCGGCATCGGTGGCTCCTTCCTCGGCCCGGAGCTGGTCTCCGAGGCACTGTTGTCCTACGCCCATAAAGGCGTGCGCTGCCATTACCTGGCGAACATCGACGGCAGCGAGTTCCATGAGCTGACCATGAAGCTGCGCGCCGAGACCACGTTGTTCATCGTCTCGTCGAAATCGTTCAACACCCTGGAAACCCTGAAGAACGCCCAGGCCGCCCGTGCCTGGTACCTGGCCCAGGGTGGCTCGGAAGCGGAGCTGTACCGCCACTTTATCGCCGTATCAAGCAACAACGCGGCAGCCGTGGCCTTCGGTATCCGCGAAGAAAACATCTTCCCGATGTGGGACTGGGTCGGCGGTCGCTACTCGCTGTGGTCGGCCATCGGCTTGCCAATCGCATTGGCCATCGGCATGTCCAACTTCAAGGAGCTGCTGTCCGGTGCCTACACCATGGACCAGCATTTCCAGAACGCGCCGTTCGAGGCCAACATGCCAGTGCTGCTGGGCTTGCTCGGCGTGTGGTATGGCAACTTCTGGGGTGCGCAGAGCCATGCGATCCTGCCGTACGACCATTACCTGCGCAATATCACCAAACACTTGCAACAGTTGGACATGGAATCCAACGGCAAGAGCGTGCGCCAGGACGGCACGCCCGTGTCCACCGATACCGGCCCCGTCATCTGGGGCGGCGTCGGCTGCAACGGTCAGCACGCCTATCACCAGTTGCTGCACCAAGGGACCCAACTGATCCCGGCCGACTTCATCGTGCCGATCGTCAGCTTCAACCCTGTGTCCGACCACCATCAGTGGCTGTATGCCAACTGCCTGTCCCAGAGCCAGGCGCTGATGCTCGGCAAGACCCGCAGCGAAGCCGAAGCCGAGCTGCGCGACAAGGGCATCCCGGAAGACGACGTGCAGAAGCTGGCCCCGCACAAGGTGATCCCCGGGAACCGTCCGAGCAACACCTTGGTGGTCGAGCGCATTAGCCCCCGTCGCTTGGGCGCGCTGGTGGCGATGTATGAACACAAGGTGTTCGTGCAGAGCGTGATCTGGGGCATCAACGCCTTTGACCAATGGGGCGTTGAGCTGGGCAAGGAACTGGGCAAAGGCGTCTACAACCGCCTGACCGGTGCCGAAGAAACCAGCGCCGAAGATGCTTCGACCCAGGGCCTGATCAACTATTTCCGCGGTCGTCACCGCGGCTGATACCGGTACGACAGGGTCAACGTCCGTTTGGACGTTGGCCTTGAACCCTCCCCCCACAGGGTGCATCTTTATGACTTGTCGCCAAAACAAGAATAAGGAGCGCTCATGTTCGATATCAGCACCTTTCCCAGCGCCGATGCCGTCCGCCGGGCTGCGCAACTCAGTCAAGAGGACTACCAACGCCTCTATCGCCAATCCATCGAACAGCCAGACACCTTCTGGGCCGAGCAGGCCAAGGCGTTTCTCGACTGGATGAAGCCGTGGCACACGGTCCAGCACTGCGATATCAACACCGGCGCCGCCCAATGGTTTGCCGGCGGCCAACTGAACGTGAGCTATAACTGCATCGACCGTCACTTGGCGCAACGCGCCGAGCAGCCCGCCTTTATCTGGGAAGGCGATGACCCGACCAAGTCCGTCAAGATCACCTACCGTCAACTGCATCAAAACGTCTGCCGCCTGGCCAATGTGCTGAAAAGCCGGGGCGTGAAGAAAGGCGACCGCGTGTGCATCTACATGCCCATGATTCCGGAAGCGGCCTACGCCATGCTGGCCTGTACGCGCATCGGGGCGGTGCATTCGGTGGTGTTTGGTGGTTTCTCGCCGGATGCCCTGCGCGACCGTATTCTCGACGCCGATTGCCGCACGGTCATCACCGCCGATGAAGGCGTGCGCGGCGGCAAGCCCGTGGCACTGAAACAAAATGTCGACAAAGCCCTGGCCAATTGCCCGAATGTCAGCACGGTACTGGTGGTGGAGCGTACCGGGGCTGCCGTGAACTGGAGCGAAGGCCGCGACCTCAAGTACCGGCAAGCCCTGGACACCGCGAGCGATGATTGCCCGCCCGAGCCGATGGACGCCGAGGCCCCGCTGTTTATCCTCTACACCTCCGGCAGCACCGGCAAACCCAAGGGCGTGCTGCACACCACCGGCGGCTACCTGCTGCAAGCGGCAATGACCTTCAAGTACGTGCTCGATTATCGCGATGGCGAGGTGTTCTGGTGCACCGCGGATGTGGGCTGGGTCACCGGTCATAGCTATATCGTGTATGGCCCGTTGGCCAATGGCGCCACCTCGCTGATGTTCGAAGGTGTGCCGAGTTACCCGGACAGCTCGCGCTTCTGGCAGGTGATCGACAAGCACCAGGTCAATATCTTCTACACCGCGCCAACCGCGCTGCGCGCCTTGATGCGTGAAGGCCATGGCCCGCTTGAGAATACCTCCCGCGCCAGCCTGCGCCTGTTGGGCAGCGTCGGGGAACCGATCAACCCGGAAGCCTGGGACTGGTACTTCAATGCAGTCGGCGAGCAGCGCTGCCCCATTGTGGATACCTGGTGGCAGACCGAAACCGGCGGCATCATGCTCAGCCCGTTGGTCAGCGCCCAGCGGATCAAACCCGGGTGTGCCACCCAGCCGATGTTTGGCGTACAACCCGTGCTGCTCGATGAACAAGGCAAGGCATTCAGCGGTGCCGGCAGCGGCGTGCTCGCGATCAAGGCCAGTTGGCCGGGGCAGATTCGCAGCGTCTACGGTGACCCACAGCGCATGATCGACACTTATTTCAAACCCTACCCCGGTTATTACTTCACCGGTGATGGCGCACGCCGCGATGAAGACGGTGACTACTGGATCACCGGGCGCATCGACGACGTGATCAACGTCTCCGGCCACCGCATCGGCACAGCCGAAGTAGAAAGCGCGCTGGTGCTGCATGACCAGGTCGCCGAAGCGGCCGTGGTGGGCTACCCACATGACGTTAAAGGCCAAGGTATCTATGCCTTTGTGACCCCGATGAATGGTGTCGAACCCAGCGATGCGCTGAAAAAGCACCTGCTGGACCTGGTCAGCAAAGAAATCGGCAGCTTTGCCAAGCCAGAGCTGATCCAATGGGCGCCTGCCCTGCCGAAAACCCGTTCCGGCAAGATCATGCGGCGGATTCTGCGTAAGATCGCCTGCAATGAACTGGACAGCCTGGGCGATACATCGACCCTGGCCGACCCGAGCGTGGTCGACGGTTTGATCGACAAACGCCTGAACCGCTAGGAAATCCGAGTCGCCATGGAATTTATCCGCAGCCGTATAGAAACCCAGTTGATGAGCCTCACCGGCTTGTCGCTGGGCCAACTGGACCTGGAAAACCCCAAGGGCGATCCCGGCCTGTTCGGCCCGGACTCGGTCAGTTGGCAAGTCCACGGCGACTTCAGCAGCATGCTCATCGGCGGCATCAGCGCCTTGATGCTGCAAGCCCTGCACCCCCTGGCCCTGGCCGGCGTGTGGGACCATTCGAATTTTCGCCAGGACATGCTCGGGCGTTTACGCCGTACTTCGCAATTCATCTCCGGCACCACATTCGGCTCGCGCAAAGACGCTGAGTGGCTGATTGAGAAAGTGCGCACCATTCACCTGCAGGTCGTCGGGCACGCCCCGGACGGACGGCCTTACGCGGCCAGCGATCCGGAGTTGCTGACCTGGGTACACGTAGCGGAAGTCAGCAACTTTCTCGCCGCCCACTTGCGGTATCGCAATCCGCAGCTGTCGGGGCGGGACCAGGATCGCTACTACAGCGAAATCGCCCTGGTGGCCGAACGCCTGGGTGCCCGGCAGGTTCCGCGCTCCCGGCAGGAAGTCTCGGATTATCTGGCACGTGTTCGCCCACAACTGCTGTGCGACGAGCGCAGCCGCGAAGTGCTGCGCCTGCTGCTCAATGCGCCCGCCCCCAGCCACCTGGCCAAACCCTTTGGCGCGTTGATGATGCAGGCCGGGATCGACCTGTTGCCGGACTGGGCCAGCGCCATGCTCGAACACCACCAAAGTCCGCTGCAGCGCCAGATGATCCGCGCCGGGGTCAAGCGTAGCGCGCCCTTGTTGCGTTGGGCGATGCGCAATGGTTCGGTCCAACGCGCCCATCGGCGGATGGGGCTGATGTAGCCCGCGGCCCATAGCTGTTAGACTCCGCGCCCTCATTGCCCACAACTACCTAAAGCAAGGCGCGCTCCATGTCTCCCCTGAACCAGGCGCTGCGCGCCGCCCTCGATCGACGCCAGGACCTGATCAACGAACTGCATGCCCAGGGCACCGATTGCTATCGGCTGTTCCATGGTAGCCAGGAAGGCGCCGGCGGCCTGACGATCGACCGCTACGGCCCGCAGTTGCTGGTACAAAGCTTCCACCAGGCGCTGGACACCCACGAGCTGCTGGACCTGCACCGGCTGATCAACCAGTACATGGGCCTGGAATTGCTGCTGGTGTACAACGACCGCTCGCGTGGCAACTCGCGCATCGACCGCGAAGACACGGTATACCGCGCCGAGCCTGCGGCGCTGGAAGACCTGGTCGGCCACGAATGGGGCCTCAACTACCGCGTGCGCGGGCGCCATGTCGGGCAGGACCCGCTGCTGTTCCTCGACCTGCGCAACACTCGCGGTTGGGTCAAGGCCCACAGCGCCGGCAAAAGTGTACTGAACCTGTTTGCCTATACGTGTGGGGTCGGCCTGAGTGCCGCCGCCGGTGGCGCACGTGAGGTGTGCAACCTGGACTTTGCCGAAGGTAACCTGGCGGTCGGTCGTGAGAACGGCCTGTTGAATCCGCAATTACCCACCATGGAATTTGTGCAGTCCGATTACTTCCCGGCGATTCGCCAACTGGCCGGCCTGCCGATCGCTCAGCGTCGCGGGCAAAAGCTGCCGAGCTATCCGCGCCTGGAGCAACGTCAATACGACCTGGTGTTACTCGACCCGCCCGCCTGGGCCAAGAGCGCCTTCGGCACCGTCGACCTGCTGCGTGACTACCAGAGCCTGCTCAAGCCGGCATTGCTGGCAACCGCCGACAACGGCGTACTGATCTGCTGTAACAACCTGGCAAAAGTGAGCATGGACGATTGGCGTGACCAGGTACTGCGTTGCGCCGAGAAAGCGGGGCGCCCGGTACGCGACTGGCGCATCATGGCGCCCGGCGCCGATTTTCCTTCGCAAGACCAACAGCCACCGCTGAAGACAATGATCCTGCAGTTATAGGACTTATCGCAAAAGGACTGGCTCTTCGGAACCGAAAACCCGTGCCATACTCCAAGGCACTCCTGTTCGACATAGATGGCGCCGCCCCCATGCCCAAAGGATTGATTCGCGCCGCTGGCGCCTTGTTGACTGCCGTAGCCCTGTACAGCTTGCTGGGCTTTCTGATTTTGCCCGGCATCGCCCTCCGCATAGCCAATCAACAACTGGCCAACTACGCCACGGTGCCAGCCCGCATCGAACGCATCGAGCTCAACCCGTTCAGCCTGGAGCTGACCGTGTGGGGCCTGCAAATCGGCGATCCAGGCAAGGAACAGGTCGGTTTCGAGCGGCTGTATGCCAACCTGCAGCTCGACAGCCTGTGGACCCGCGCCGTGCACTTGGCGGATGTGCAACTCGACAAGCCCAAGACCGAGCTGCTGTTCGACAAATCCGGCCAACTGAACCTCGCGCAACTGTTCAAGTTGCCACCCAGCGAGCCAACCCCGGCCGATCCCAACGCCAAACCGTTCCCGTTGCGTATCGACAACATCAAGCTGGCCGGCGGCTATTTACATTTCGAAGACCTGCGCCCCAGCGAGCCCATCGAGTTCCTCTATGACAAACTCGACTTCGAGCTGAAAAACCTCAGCACGCTGCCGGAAGACAACGCCGACATGACCCTCGTGGCCGCGGGCCCCCAGGGTGGGCAGATCGACTGGAAAGGCAATTTCAGCCTGGTGCCGATCACCTCCAAAGGCACATTGAAGGTCACCGACGGCAAGATGAAAGCCTGGTGGCCGTATGTGCGGGATGCACTGCCACTGGTGCTTGAGGACGGTGTGCTCAACTTCAGTACCGACTACACATTCAGCCTGGCCAATGAGACTGCGCTGAACCTGAACAACACCGCCGCGAGCATCGCGCCCTTTGCCATCAAGGCACCGGATGGCCGCCCACTGGTACGCTTGGAGCGCCTGGACATCAGCGAAACAACAGTGGACCTGGCCAAGCAGCAAGTGGTGGTCGGCAAGATCCGCAGCAACAAGCTGGAAACCTGGGCCGCCCGCGAAGCCGATGGGCAATTGGACTGGCAAAAACTATTCGCCAGCCAGCCAGGCAAACCGGCCAAGGCACCGGAACCGGCCAGCGCACCGGCCACTGCCGACTCGCCAAAACCTGCACCGGCAGCGCCCAGCAAACCCTGGCAAGTGCTGCTCAAGGATGTGCAACTGCGCAACTACCAGGTGCACCTGGCTGACCGGCAGGCTAAACCGGTCGTCGCGCTGGAGCTGGGGCCGTTGAATGTCGATATGCAGAACTTCGATAGCCTCAACCAAAGCCCCTTCACCCTCAAGATCGACAGCGGCCTGGGCAAACAGGGCAAGATCCAGGCAACCGGCGAGGTCAACCTCAACCCCGTCAGTGCCAAGCTGAAAGTGAATACCCAGGACATCGACCTGCGGGTCGCCCAATCCTATATCAGCCCGTTTATTCGTCTGGAACTGCGTAGCGGCATGCTCGGCAGTAACCTGGATGTGAACCTCAAAAGCACAGACCCACTTAAGCTCCAGGTAACCGGCCGGGCCCAGGTGGACCAGTTGCACACCCTGGACACCCTCAAGACCCGTGACTTCCTCAAGTGGCAACGCCTGGTGCTGGAAGGCCTGAACTACCAGCATGGCGACAGCCTGTCGATCGACAAGGTCAACCTGCAGCAGCCGTATGCACGCTTCATGATCAACGATGACCGCACCACCAACGTGGACGACCTGTTGATTCCCCAGCCAGCCGACAGCGGCGCCAAAGCGGCGGCCAAGCCTGCGGCCAGCCAAGGTAAGCCCCTGGGTATCCATATCGGGCAGATTGCGATCAACGACGGCTCGGCCAACTTCGCCGACTTCAGCCTCACGCCCAACTTTGCGACCGCAATACAACAGCTCAACGGGCAGATCGGCACCATCGACAGTCGCCAGGCCAAACCGGCCAACGTCGACATCAAGGGCAAGGTGGACCGCTACGCGCCAGTGACCATCAAAGGCAGCGTGAACCCATTCGACCCCATGGCAGCGCTGGATATCGCCACCAGTTTCAAACGTGTCGAGCTGACCACCCTGACCCCCTACTCGGGCAAGTTCGCCGGTTTCCGGATCCGCAAGGGCCGTCTCAACCTCGACCTGCATTACGTGATCACCAAGGGCCAGTTGAAGGCCGAGAACAAAGTGGTGGTCGAGCAATTGCAGCTGGGTGAAAAGGTCGACAGCGCCGATGCCGTGGATTTGCCGATTCGCCTGGCGATTGCCTTGCTTAAAGACAGCGATGGCAAGATCTCCATCGAACTGCCCATCAGTGGTGACTTGAACAACCCGCAATTCAGCGTGATGCCGATCGTGTGGCAGACCCTGCGTAACCTGGTGGTGCGCGCGGCGAGTGCACCGTTCAAATTCATCGGCGGATTGATTACCGGTGGAGGTTCGGAAGACTTGGGTAACGTGTCGTTCGCCGCCGGCTCGAGTGAATTGAGCAAAGAGGCTGAGGGCGCATTGGACAATCTGGCCAAGGCGCTGAAGGAACGCCCAGCCCTGCGCCTGGAAATCGAAGGCACAGCGGCGGCCAGCAGTGACGGCCCCTTACTGGCCCAGGAGCGACTGGAACGTGAATACCAGTACAACTACTACAAGATGCTGCAGCGTCGCGGCGAGAAGGTTCCAGCCCAGGCCTCCCTGCTGGAGGTTCCGGAAAGCGAGAAAGCCCCGCTGCTCGAAGGTATCTATCGCACTCGCTTGAAACAGCAGCCACCTGCGGAATGGAAAGACCTCAGCCGCGATGAGCGCACGGCAAAGCTGAAGGACGGCTTGATCAAGTTCTGGAGCGGCAGTGATGTATTGCTACGTCAGCTGGGCCAGGACCGGGCCAGCACCATCAAGGATTACCTGGTAGACAAAGGGCAACTGGAAGATGACCGGGTGTACTTCATCGACGCCAATCTGGGCCAGGCCGAGAAAGACGGTCGAGTGATCACACCAATGCATCTGGATGCCGAGTAACCCTCCACAATAGAACAGGCCCCGACACGAATGCCGGGGCCTGTAATGACCACTTCCTTGTGGCCGGTCGCATGAACACGTGAGGTGCATTGAGTGGATAACTGGCTCACTCGTTGCCGCCGCGCCTAGTTCAGGCGATGGGTTGAGCGTTACTCGGCTTTCAAGCCATCAGCCGATACTGCTTTAACGCCTTTGATTTTCTTGGTGATCGCAACAGCAGTGGCTTTCTGCGATTCAGTCACAGCAGTCGTCGAAGACAGGGAAACCACGCCTTTGTTGGTTTCGACTTTGATGTCTGTGCCAGGAATGCCTTTCTCAGTAACCAGGTCAGCCTTCACTTTGGTGGTGATCCAAGTGTCGCTGGTTGCGCCTTTGGCATCAGCGGCTGCGCCCTTGGTTTTGTCGATATTGTCTGCTTTGGTAGCGCCGCCGGCCAACAGGCCATCAGCCGAAACAGCAGTTACGCCTTTGATTTTCTTGGTGATCGCTACAGCGGTCGCTTTCTGAGAGTCAGAGATGGCAACGGTCGACGACAGGGAAACCACACCTTTGTTGGTCTCAACCTTGATGTCCGAACCTGGGATGCCTTTTTCGGTCAGCAGGTCAGCTTTAACTTTGGTGGTGATCCAGGTATCCGAGGTGGACTCCTTGGCCTTAGTCACTTCGCCAGCAGCCAGTGTCATCGGCGCTTGAGACGTTTGAGCGAAAGCAACGTTGGTCATAGCCAGTGTCAAAGCGGTAGCAGTAGCGAGAGCGAACTTCTTCATACGAGTAACTCCTGTTTTATTAAAAGTCTGCAGCGTGTGGACCTTGATGCTGCAGCGTTAACAGGGATATTGCAGGCACTGTGCCAAGTCGAAATTCAGATAAAAACCCTTTAAAAACAATGCATTAACAAATACCCATCTTTTCGGAATCGTGCAACTTGCATGAACCGCGTCGTGCCTGCGTGCAAGTTGCGGTTTTTTGGCTTGGATTAAACAACTGATTTTTCGGGCTTTTTCCGCCGCCATAAAAAAAGGACTCCGAAGAGTCCCTTTTTCAGCGTGAAACCTGCGGGTGATTAAACGCCCGAAGCTTTGGCTGCTGCTACATCTTTGATGGACAGCTTGATACGGCCGCGGTTGTCCACGTCCAGTACCAGCACTTCCACTTCCTGGCCTTCTTTCAGAATGTCGGTCACTTTCTCAACACGAGCGTCGCTCAGCATGGAGATGTGAACCAGACCGTCTTTGCCCGGCAGGATGTTGACGAATGCGCCGAAGTCGACGATGCGTTCAACTTTACCGACATAGATCTTGCCGATCTCGGCTTCCGCGGTGATGCCCAGAACGCGCTGACGCGCGGCCTCTGCAGCTTCCTTGGTTTCGCCGAAGATCTTGATCGAGCCGTCGTCTTCGATGTCGATCGAAGCCTTGGTCTCTTCACAGATCGCACGGATGGTCGCGCCGCCTTTACCGATAACATCACGGATTTTGTCGGTGTCGATTTTCATCGCGATCATGGTCGGAGCGTTTTCCGACAGCTCGGTACGGGACTGACCAATGATCTGGTTCATCTGACCGAGGATGTTCAGGCGCGCTTCCAGGGCTTGGCCCAGGGCGATCTCCATGATCTCTTCGGTGATGCCCTTGATCTTGATGTCCATCTGCAGCGCGGTAACACCTTTAGCGGTACCAGCGACTTTGAAGTCCATGTCGCCCAGGTGGTCTTCGTCCCCCAGGATGTCGGTCAGGATGGCGAACTTCTCGCCTTCTTTAACCAGGCCCATGGCGATACCGGCAACCGGTGCCTTCATCGGCACACCAGCGTCCATCAGCGCCAGGGAAGCACCGCAAACGGAAGCCATGGAGCTGGAACCGTTGGACTCGGTGATTTCCGACACCACACGGATGGTGTACGGGAACACGTCAGCAGCAGGCAGCATGGCCTGAACCGAACGGCGGGCCAGACGGCCGTGACCGATTTCGCGACGACCCGCACCGCCCATGCGACCACACTCGCCCACCGAGAACGGAGGGAAGTTGTAGTGCAGCATGAACGGGTCTTTTTTCTCGCCTTCCAGGGTGTCCAGCAGTTGTGCGTCACGGGCAGTACCCAGGGTCGCGACAACCAGCGCTTGGGTTTCACCACGAGTGAACAACGCCGAACCGTGAGTCTTCGGCAGAACGCCGACTTCGATGTTCAGCGGACGCACGGTGCGAGTGTCACGGCCGTCGATACGTGGCTTGCCGTTAACGATGTTCTCGCGAACGGTGCGGTATTCGATTTCACCGAATGCAGCCTTGACGTCGCTGGCGGAAGGCTGGCCTTCTTCGCCGGACAGCTTGGCAACAACCTGATCCTTCAGCTCACCCAGGCGAGCGTAACGGTCGGCCTTGATGGTGATGGTGTAGGCCTGGGAGATCGCTTCGCCGAACTCGGCACGGATAGCGCCCAGCAGTTCGGTGGCTTCCGGGGCAGCAGCCCAGGTCCAGGTTGGCTTGGCAGCTTCAGCGGCCAGTTCTTTAACGGCGTTGATCACGACCTGGAACTCGTCGTGAGCAAACAGTACCGCGCCCAGCATCTGGTCTTCGGTCAGCTCTTTGGCTTCCGATTCAACCATCAACACGGCTTCCGAAGTACCGGCAACGACCATGTCCAGGCTCGAAGCTTTCAGTTGCTCGTAAGTCGGGTTCAGCAGGTAGCCGGTGCTTTCGTGGAAGGCAACGCGGGCAGCGCCGATCGGGCCATCGAAAGGAATACCGGAGATGGCCAGGGCAGCCGAAGTACCGATCATCGCAGCGATGTCCGGATCGGTTTTCTTGCTGGTGGAAACGACGGTGCAGACAACCTGCACTTCGTTCATGAAGCCTTCTGGGAACAGCGGACGGATCGGACGGTCGATCAGTCGGGAAGTCAGGGTTTCTTTCTCGGAAGGACGGCCTTCGCGCTTGAAGAAACCGCCAGGGATCTTACCGGCAGCGTAAGTCTTTTCCTGGTAGTGGACAGACAGAGGGAAGAAACCCTTGCCTGGATCGGCTTGCTTGGCACCTACAACGGTCACCAATACGGTGACGTCGTCGTCAACGGTAACCAGCACTGCGCCGGAAGCTTGACGGGCGATACGGCCTGTCTCGAGGGTAACGGTCGACTGACCGAACTGGAATTTTTTGATAACCGGGTTCACGGTGTCCTACCTTCTTTGTGGCTCTTGGGGAACTTGTCTTCTTACGAAATTCTTGGGCAATGTCGGGAGTCGGCCCAACCGTTGTCCAGGGGTAAAACGTGTATCCAGATAAAACTTGAGGCTGGGAGCCTGCCATGAGCCAGCGGGAATCCCACTGACACACGGCAGACAACCAACCTCTAGCGCAATCGCTGATTAGCGACGCAGACCCAGGCGACCGATCAGAGCCTGATAACGACCCAGATCCTTGCCTTTCAGGTAGTCCAGCAGCTTACGGCGCTGGTTTACCATGCGGATCAGACCACGACGGGAGTGGTGATCTTTACCGTTGGCCTTGAAGTGACCTTGCAGCTTGTTGATGTTGTGGGTCAGCAGTGCAACTTGCACTTCTGGCGAACCAGTGTCACCAACAGCTTGCTGATAGTCAGCTACGATTTGTGCTTTTTCTTGAACGTCGAGAGCCATGAGGCAATCCTTTTTTCAGGAAACTGCCCAAAGGGCAGTTTCAACAGGCCAGGGACAAATCCCTGTATCTAAAAATGAGTGTTGACCGTGCCTGTTAACAGCCACACTCGTTCGGTCATTCTGACCGAATCAGTCGACGCGGCGCGATGCGCCCGTCTTCGCTCACTTCACCGATACCGATAAAGCGACCGTTATGATCCTGTACTCGCACCATGCCAAATTTCGGGGCATCCGGGGCACGTACCGGCTGGCCATTGAGCCAATAGAACGCGCTGTGCTCCGAGAAGTGCAGCAATGGCCAATCAAGCAAACCGCTGTCCGATGGCATCAGGAAGCGATCAACCGCCTCGTTGCCGCCTTCGGCATGCACCGCCTCCAACTCTTCCAGCGTGACCGTTTGGGCCAGGCTGAAAGGTCCGGCCTGTGTGCGTCGCAGCTCTGCAACGTACGCGCCGCAACCGAGCTTCTCACCAATATCTTCCACCAGGGTCCGGATATAGGTGCCTTTGCTGCAGTCCACCGCCAAGCGGGCGGTGTCGCCTTCACAGGCGAGCAATTCCAAGCGCGCAATAGTAACAGAACGCGGTTCGCGCTCCACTACTTCGCCCGCACGTGCCAGCTTGTAAAGAGGCTGCCCATCCCGCTTGAGAGCCGAGTACATCGGCGGTATCTGACTGATTTGCCCGCGAAAAGCGGGTAAAACAGCTTCGATATCAGCACGACCAACGGTCACGTCGCGAACCTGCAGAACATCACCTTCGGCATCGGCCGTGGTAGTGGTCTTGCCCAGTTGCATCAGGGTTTCGTAACCCTTGTCGGAGTCGAGCAGGTATTGCGAGAACTTGGTGGCCTCGCCAAAGCACAACGGCAGCACGCCGGTGGCCAGGGGATCGAGGCTGCCCGTGTGCCCGGCCTTTTCGGCATTGAGCAGCCAGCGGACCTTCTGCAACGCGGCATTGGAGGTAAAGCCAATGGGTTTGTCGAGCAGAATGATGCCACTGACATTGCGACGGATACGTTTAACCTGAGCCACCGCTTACTCCTTGGCGTCTTCAGGTGTGGACGGGTGCTGATTATCTTCAGCCACTGCACGCTCGATCAGTGCCGACAGGTGCGCACCCCGCACGACGCTTTCGTCGTAGTGGAAGTGCAACTGAGGCACGCTGCGCAGCTTCATCTCACGGGCAAGCTGCATACGCAGGAAGCCGGCGGCAGCGTTGAGCACCTTGATGCTTTGCGCGATTTCTTCGCTGCTGTCCTGGCCCATCACGGTGATGAAGATCTTGGCGTGACCCACGTCACGGCTCACTTCAACGGCAGTGATAGTGACCAGGCCAACGCGCGGGTCTTTGACTTCGCGACGGATCAGTTGAGCCAGCTCGCGCTGCATCTGATCGCCGATACGTTGGGTACGGCTGTATTCTTTTGCCATGTCTTGTTACCTGTTACTGCCACACGGTGAAATCCGTGGGGTCTGAAAGCGGCAAACGCCCGGCCTGACAAAAGCCAGACCGGGCGTTGCGTTTAGAGTCCGGACGCGGCGCGGGGCATTTGCATGCCCACACGCGGCGTGGCCCTTGAAGTGCGCGAGTTAGAGGCTGCGAGCAACCTGAACCTTCTCGAAAACTTCGATCTTGTCGCCAACCTTGACGTCGTTATAGCTCTTGACGCCGATACCGCACTCCATGCCGGCACGTACTTCAGAAGCGTCATCCTTGAAGCGGCGCAGGGATTCCAGCTCGCCTTCGAAGATAACGATGTCTTCACGCAGTACACGGATTGGACGGTTACGGTAAACGGTGCCTTCGATAACCATACAGCCGGCGATCGCGCCAAATTTCGGCGAACGGAACACGTCACGTACTTCGGCAACACCCAGGATATTTTCCCGGACGTCGCTGCCAAGCATGCCGGTAAGGGCTTTCTTGACGTCTTCGATGATGTCGTAGATGACGTTGTAGTAACGCATGTCCAGGCCTTCCTGCTCGACGATCTTGCGAGCGCCAGCATCGGCACGCACGTTGAAGCCGAACAGTACAGCGTTGGAAGCCAGTGCCAGGTTAGCGTCGGATTCGGTGATACCACCAACACCGCCACCAACAACACGCACTTGCACTTCGTCGTTACCCAGGCCGTTCAAGGCGCCGTTCAACGCTTCGAGGGAACCACGAACGTCAGATTTGAGGACGATGTTAAGCGTCTTCTTCTCTTCCTGCCCCATGTTCTCGAAGATGTTTTCCAGCTTACCGGCGTGAGCACGGGCCAACTTGACTTCGCGGAACTTGCCTTGACGGAACAGAGCCACTTCACGGGCTTTCTTCTCGTCGGCAACCACGCTCATCTCGTCGCCAGCGTCCGGGGTACCGTCCAGGCCGAGAATCTCGACAGGGATGGCCGGACCAGCTTCCTTGATGGACTTGCCGTTCTCGTCAAGCATGGCACGTACACGGCCGTAGTTCGAACCGACCAGCACCATGTCGCCTTGGCGCAGGGTACCGTCTTGAACCAGGACGGTCGCAACCGGGCCACGGCCCTTGTCGAGGCGAGACTCAACCACGACACCGCGGCCAGGAGCCGATGGAGTAGCGGTCAGTTCCAGAACTTCGGCTTGCAACAGAACGGCTTCAAGCAATTCGTCAACGCCAGTACCCATCTTCGCGGAGACCGGTACGAATGGAGTGTCACCACCCCACTCTTCAGAAGTCACGCCGTGAACCGACAATTCGCTACGGATGCGATCGAGATCAGCGCCCGGCTTGTCGATTTTGTTCACTGCCACCACCAACGGTACGCCAGCTGCCTTGGCATGCTGAACGGCTTCGATGGTTTGTGGCATCACGCCGTCGTCCGCTGCGACCACCAGGATCACGATGTCGGTCGCCTTGGCACCACGGGCACGCATCGCGGTAAACGCGGCGTGACCTGGGGTGTCGAGGAACGTCACCATGCCGCGATCGGTTTCAACGTGGTAGGCGCCGATGTGCTGGGTAATACCGCCAGCCTCACCTGCTGCAACCTTGGCACGACGAATGTAGTCGAGCAGGGAAGTTTTACCGTGGTCAACGTGGCCCATTACGGTCACGACTGGTGCACGGGAAACGGCTTCACCTTCAAACTTCAGGGACTCGGCCAGGGAATCTTCCAGGGCTGTGTCGCTGACCAGGGTCACTTTGTGGCCCAGCTCTTCCGCAACCAGTTGGGCAGTTTCCTGGTCCAGTACCTGGTTGATGGTGGCCGGGGTGCCCAGCTTGAACATGAACTTGATGATTTCAGCTGCCTTGACCGACATCTGCTGGGCGAGGTCGCCTACAGTGATGGTCTCGCCGATCTTCACTTCACGCACGACAGGGCCGGTTGGGCTCTGGAAACCGTGGGCGTTGCGTTTTTTCAGCTTGGCCTTGCCGCGACCACCACGACGGAAGCCATCGCTTTCTTCGTCGGTAGTCCGTGGCGCAACGCGTGGCGCAGGCGCTTTCTCTTTGACCGAGGCGCGATGCGGAGCGTTTTTGCGCTCGCCATCACCACCACCACCGCGACGATTGTTATCGTCGGCACGTGGCTTGTCCGGACGACGAGGTTCGTCGCGTTTACGAGCGTCAGCAGCAGGTGCTGGTGCAGCGGCAACCGGAGCGGCCTCACGCACAGCTTCTACAGGCGCAGCAGGGGCCGCGACTGCATCAGTGGCAGCAGGTTGCGCAGCAGCAGGCTGGCGACGCGCTTCTTCTTCGGCGCGACGCTTGGCTTCTTCTTCAGCCTTCTGGCGAGCAGCATTTTCTACTGCACGACGTTCTTCCAGTTCGCGTTTACGCTCGGCTTCGATTTCTTCCGGGCTGCGCTGCACGAAGACTTTCTTCTTGCGCACTTCAACGCTAATGCTCTTGCTACCAGCAACACGCAGGGTGCTGGTGGTTTTGCGCTGCAATGTAATCTTGCGCGGTTCTTCCACTTTCGCCTTGTGGCTGCTCTTCAAGTGAGTCAGCAAAGACTGCTTCTCACTATCGCTCACACCTTCATCGGCGGCGGTGTGCGGCAGACCTGCCTCACGCATCTGCTGCAACAGGCGCTCTACCGGTGTTTTGACCTCATCGGCCAGTTGTTTCACCGTGACTTGCGTCATGCACTTCTCTCCTCAGGCCGCGCCTAATTACTCGAACCAATGGGCTCGGGCGGCCATGATCAACTTGCCGGCACGATCATCGTCAATGCCGTCGATGTCGAGCAGATCGTCAATAGACTGCTCGGCCAGGTCTTCGCGGGTAATTACGCCGCGCACCGCCAGTTCCATCGCCAAATCCTTGTCCATACCCTCAAGCGAGAGCAGGTCTTCGGCCGGATGGGCGTCTGCCAGCTTTTCCTCAGTAGCGATGGCTTTAGTCAACAAACGATCCTTGGCCCGAGCGCGAAGCTCGTTGACGGTGTCTTCGTCAAAGCCGTCGATGTTGAGCATTTCTTCCAACGGTACGTAGGCAATCTCTTCCAGGCTGGTGAAGCCTTCATCTACCAGCACCTGCGCCAGATCTTCGTCGACTTCCAACTCGTCGATAAAGTTGCGCAGGATGTCACCGGTTTCAGCTTGCTGCTTAGCCTGGATGTCCGATTCGGTCATCACGTTCAGGGTCCAGCCGGTCAGTTGGCTGGCCAGACGCACGTTCTGACCACCACGACCAATGGCCTGAGCCAGATTGTCTGCGCCAACGGCGATGTCCATTGCATGGGCATCTTCGTCAACGATAATTGCCGCCACTTCAGCCGGCGACATGGCGTTGATCACGAACTGCGCCGGGTTATCGTCCCACAGGACGATGTCCACACGCTCACCGCCCAATTCGCCCGACACTGCCTGGACGCGCGAACCGCGCATACCAATGCAAGCGCCCTGCGGGTCGATGCGTTTGTCCTTGGAGCGGACCGCGATCTTGGCGCGCGAACCCGGGTCCCGGGACGCAGCCATGACTTCGATCAGGCCTTCGGCGATTTCCGGCACTTCGATACGGAACAGTTCGATCAGCATTTCCGGCGCGGTACGCGACAGGATCAGCTGAGGGCCGCGGTTCTCGGTGCGGATTTCCTTGAGCAGCGCACGCAGGCGCACGCCGACACGGAAGGTTTCGCGAGAGATGATGTCTTCACGGGCCAGCAACGCTTCGGCGTTGTTGCCCAGGTCGACGATCACGTTGTCGCGGGTAACTTTTTTCACAGTACCCGAGATGATTTCTCCCAGGCGCTCGCGATAGGCGTCAACGACTTGAGCGCGCTCGGCTTCGCGAACCTTCTGCACGATGACCTGCTTGGCGGTCTGTGCAGCAATACGGCCGAACTCGATCGATTCGATCTTTTCTTCGACAACATCACCCACCTTGGCACCAGGATGCGTTTCAGCAACCTTGCTTGGCCAGGTTTCAATGGCCGGATCATCAAGATCGGCTTCTTCGACGACCGTCCAGCGACGGAAAGTCTCATAGGCACCGGTGTGGCGGTTGATTTCCACACGCAGATCAACTTCGTCTTCAAAACGCTTTTTGGTAGCAGTGGCCAGGGCCAACTCCAGCGCTTCAAAAATCACGTTTGCCGGTACGCCCTTTTCATTGGATACCGACTCAACAACCAGCAGTACTTCTTTGCTCATCGTACGCCTCGCCTTTCGCAAGCCATTGGATCCGCGGGATCCGCGTCTCAGTCAAAACTGGGAATAATGTTGGCCTTGTCGATCATATCGATCGGCAACAGGAACTCATGGTCTTCTACCTGCACCACGACGTCCTGCTCTTCTACACCGCGCAGAAGGCCCTGAAAATTGCGTCGCCCTTCAAAGGGAGATCGCAGCTTGATCTTCACTTGTTCACCGGCAAATTTTGCAAACTGATCAATAGTGAACAGTGGGCGTTCCATGCCTGGCGAGGAAACTTCGAGGGTGTATTCAACGGCGATTGGATCTTCAACATCCAGGACACCGCTGATCTGACGACTGACAATGGCACAATCGTCCACCAGCACGCCGCCCTCTTTATCGATATAAACGCGCAACATTGAGTGGCGACCTTGAGCCGAAAACTCAATACCCCAGCATTCATAGCCTAGGGCCACGACCACCGGGGCCAGCAAGGCCTGCAACTCTTCTAGCTTGCTCGACACCTGAACCCCCTCGTGCATGTATGTGCATGCTGTGCAAAATAAAAAAATGGGCGAAACGCCCATCCTTGAAACGCCGTCGAACAGCGGCGTTGAAAGTGTCCAGCTAACAAAAAGCCCCTTAAAAGGGGCTCCGCTAAAACTGGTTGCGGGGGCCGGATTTGAACCGACGACCTTCGGGTTATGAGCCCGACGAGCTACCAGACTGCTCCACCCCGCGACAAAGCTGGGGCGGAAGTATACGACCGATCCCTTACAGGGTCAATGTAACCTTCCACCTACAAGAAAGCCCGCAACAGCGGGCTCTCCTGATAATTGGTACCGAGAAGGGGACTCGAACCCCTACACCCTATGGGCACAACCACCTCAAGGTTGCGTGTCTACCAATTCCACCACCTCGGCAATACAGCGTTTACAACCCTTCTTACTTCTGCTCTTGAGCTGGAGGTACGTCAGTCGCTGGAGTAGCCGACTTTTGCTCTTGAAGCACCGGGACATCATCAGAAGCCGGTTTTGCTTTTGGCACTTCCAACACTGCTGGGTTTGGGAGACCTACTTGAGTCAGCACATGAGCTTTCTCTTTAGCAAAGTAACCTAACCCCAAGCTGGTTATGAAGAAACCGGCGGCAAGTATAGCAGTAAACTTACTAAGAAAGGTAGAGGAACCTTGGCTTCCGAATACAGTATTTGAAGCACCTGCACCGAAAGACGCACCAGCATCCGCACCTTTACCCTGTTGCAACAAAACCAGGGCAACTACGCCCAGGGCAGCCAACAGATGAAAAACGACTACGACTGTTTCCAGCATTTTTTCAGTTTCCCGCGGCGCGACAAATCGCACCGAACTCATCTGCATTCAGGGAGGCTCCACCAATGAGCCCCCCATCGATATCCGGCATGCCGAACAGTTCGACCGCATTGGCCGCCTTCACGCTGCCGCCGTATAGAAGACGCACACCTTGTGCGACTTCAGAATTCTCTGCCGCCAACTGCGCGCGGATGGCTGCGTGCACATCCTGCGCCTGTTGCGGTGTAGCAGTCAGCCCGGTACCAATGGCCCAGACCGGCTCGTAAGCAATTACTGCCTTTGCAAATGCACCAACACCCAACTCTTCAATGATGCTGCCCAGCTGACGCGAGACAACCTCAAGAGTCTTACCCGACTCACGCTGCTCAAGGGTCTCCCCTATGCACAACACTGGAATCAGGCCACAAGCCTGCGCTGCCGCAAACTTGCGGTTGAGCGTTCCATCACGCTCACCCATCATCTGACGGCGCTCGGAGTGCCCGACAAGCACGTAGGAACAACCTGCATCGACCAACTGACTTGGTGCAGTTTCACCCGTCAGAGCACCTTGCATGGCTTCCACCGCAGAATTCTGCGCGCCGACCTGAATCGACTTACCTTTCAAGCCATCAACCACTTGGGTGATATGCAGGCAAGGCGGGAAAACCGCAACATCAACACCGCTAGGCAAGGCCAAGTGACGAAGGCCATTGATCAGCTCAGCGACACTGGCGCGGGTACCGTGCATCTTCCAGTTACCAGCTACCATAGTGCGACGCATGCTGTACCTCGTCGGTCAAAGTGGGCGCAGATGTTACCCAACCACATCATCACTGGCAAGCCGAATTCAGGCGCAAACTTCAGTTACCAGTTTTGCCAGGTCTTCGGCGTGCCCCCGAACCTGTGTTTCATCCTCGCCTTCGACCATAACGCGCACCAAAGGCTCCGTACCGGACTTGCGTAGCAATACGCGACCACGTCCCGCCATCGCCAGGGTCACGCGCTCGCAGGCCTCTTTGACAGCAGGGTGCTCGATCGGATTATCGCCACCGGCAAATCGCACATTGAGCAACACTTGCGGACATTTGCGCAGGGCTTGACGCGCCTGGGCAAGACTCTCGTCGCGTCGACGCAATGCCAGCAGCACTTGTAGCGCGGCAATAATGGCGTCGCCCGTAGTCGTGTGCTGGAAGCACACCACGTGCCCCGAGTTCTCGCCACCCACCTGCCAATTACGCTCCTGCAGTTCGGCGATCACATAACGGTCACCCACATTCGCACGAACAAACGGAACCCCCAGCTCGGCCAAGGCCAGCTCAAGCCCGAGATTACTCATCAGCGTGCCAACGACGCCGCCTTGCAGCTTGTTACGTTCATGCAGGTCGCGAGCGATGATGAACAGCAGGTCATCGCCATCAACCACGGTACCGGTGTGATCAACCATCAGGACACGATCACCGTCGCCATCAAACGCGATACCCAGGTCGGCATGCTCAGCCAGAACGGCTGCCTGCAGTTGCTCCATATGGGTCGAGCCGCAGTTTTCATTGATGTTCAGCCCGTTAGGCTGAGCCGACAGCACGGTAACCTGCGCGCCCAATTCCTTGAATACACTTGGCGCCACCTTGTAGGTCGCACCATGGGCGCAGTCGACAACAATCTTCAACCCCGCAAAATTGGTACTACTTGGCACACTGCTCTTGCAGAATTCGATATAACGGCCAGACGCGTCATTGATTCTCGACACCTTGCCCAGCTTACTGGATTCGACCACCGTCATCGGCGCGTCCAGAAGCTCTTCGATCATCAACTCGATCTCGTCAGGCAGCTTGGTGCCCTGCCCCGAGAAAAACTTGATGCCATTATCGTCATGGGGATTGTGCGAAGCACTGATCACGATACCGGCTTCAGCGTGGAAAGTACGCGTCAGGTATGCGATCGCCGGGGTCGGCATCGGCCCCAGCAGCATAACGTCAGCACCGGCAGCGGACAGACCCGCCTCCAATGCCGATTCAAACATATAACCCGAGATACGGGTGTCCTTGCCCACCAGGATGCGGCATGCGCCCATACTACGGAACGCCATACCGGCCGCCCAACCCAGCTTGAGCATGAAATCAGGAGTAATCGGATATTCGCCGACCCGACCACGGATACCGTCGGTGCCAAAGTATTTTTTAGTCATAAGTGCTCCATCATTCTTATTCGGCTGATTCTACAGCGGCGATCATTCGCACCACATCGACGGTCTCGGCGACATCATGCACGCGCAAGATACGCGCGCCCTTGGTTACCGCAAGCGCCGCAAGTGCAAGGCCACCGTACAACCGCTCACCCACCGGACGATTCAAGGCGAGCCCTATCATGCTCTTGCGCGAAACCCCAACCAACAGGGGCCGACCAAGGGCATGCAAAGCTTCCATATGCTTGAACAGGCTTAAATTGTGCTGCAAGGTCTTGGCGAACCCGAACCCGGGATCAAGGATGATCTTCTCAAGCGGGATACCAACAGTGGCGCATTGCGCGATCCGCGCAGCAAGGAACCCACTCACTTCACCCACCAGGTCGTCATAGTGAGGGCAGTCCTGCATGTTGCCGGGCTCACCCAACATATGCATCAGGCACACTGGAAGGCCGGACGCCGCCGCCGCATCCAAGGCACCGTCACGCTGCAGCGAACGCACGTCATTGATGAGTCCCGCACCCAGGCGCGCTGCCTCACGCATCACCGCTGGCGTGGATGTATCAACCGATATGATGACATCCAGTTCACGAGCAATGCGCTCGACAACCGGCGCCACGCGCTCCAGTTCCTCCAACGGAGAAACAAAGCGAGCGCCAGGCCGAGTGGACTCACCACCGACATCAATCAGGGTCGCTCCTGCAGCCACCATCGACTCAGCATGACGCAACGCTGCGTCCAGCTGGCTGAAGCGGCCGCCGTCAGAAAAGGAATCAGGGGTGACATTAAGAATGCCCATGACATGTGTCTGGGCCAAATCAAGAACCCGGTTGCCGCAAGGCAACCGGGTAGAGGACAACGCAAAAGTCATTTCAAACCTTAGTGGTCAGCTGCGGGGCCGCCGATCGGGGTTTCAGGGCGTTCATTCTGCACCACTGGCGGAGTACCCGAGGTACCTGAACCACCTTCCCAATCGCGAGGCTCACGCGGTGTACGGCCAGCCATGATGTCGTCGATCTGATCGGCATCGATGGTTTCGTACTTCATCAGCGCATCAGCCATCGCATCCAATTTGTCGCGATTGTCGGTCAGGATCTGCTTGGCCGTACCGTAGCACTGGTCAATGATGCTGCGCACTTCGGAGTCGATCAGCTTGGCTGTCTCACCAGAGAAGCTGGCGCTCTGACCGCCACCACCACGACCCAGGAATACTTCACCCTCTTCCTCGGCATACATCAACGGACCGAGTTTTTCCGACAACCCCCACTTGGTCACCATGTTCCGTGCAATCTGGCTGGCACGCATGATGTCGTTGGAGGCACCGGTGGTCACCCCGTCGAAGCCCAAGGTCATCTCTTCAGCGATACGACCGCCGTACAGCGAACAGATCTGGCTGATCAGCGCACGCTTGGAGAGGCTGTAGCGATCCTCCTCCGGCAGGAACATGGTGACACCCAGCGCCCGACCACGAGGAATGATCGAAACTTTATAGACAGGATCATGCTCAGGCACCACACGCCCTACAATGGCGTGGCCAGCTTCGTGATAAGCGGTGTTTTGCTTCTCTTTCTCGGACATGACCATGGATTTGCGCTCAGCGCCCATCATGATCTTGTCTTTCGCCAGCTCGAATTCTTTCATTTCAACGATGCGCTTGCCGGTACGGGCCGCAAACAGCGAAGCCTCGTTTACCAAGTTGGCCAGGTCAGCACCCGAGAAACCTGGGGTACCACGGGCGATCACGGCCGGAGCCACGTCGTCACCCATCGGCACTTTACGCATGTGGACTTTCAGGATCTGTTCGCGACCACGGATATCCGGCAAGCCAACCACCACCTGGCGGTCGAAACGACCTGGACGCAGCAGCGCAGGGTCCAGCACGTCCGGACGGTTGGTCGCGGCGATTACGATGATGCCATCGTTCATCTCGAAACCATCCATCTCAACCAGCAACTGGTTGAGGGTCTGCTCACGCTCATCATGACCGCCGCCCATGCCAGCGCCACGATGACGACCTACGGCATCGATTTCGTCGATGAAAATGATGCACGGTGCGTGCTTCTTGGCCTGCTCGAACATATCGCGAACACGGCTGGCACCGACGCCGACAAACATCTCGACGAAGTCAGAACCGGAAATGGTGAAGAATGGCACTTTGGCTTCACCGGCAATCGCCTTGGCGAGCAAGGTTTTACCGGTACCTGGAGGACCAACCATCAGCACCCCGCGAGGAATACGGCCGCCCAGGCGCTGGAACTTGCCTGGGTCGCGCAGGAACTCTACAAGTTCACCGACTTCTTCCTTGGCTTCGTCGCAACCAGCAACGTCAGCCAGGGTGGTTTTCACCTGGTCTTCGGAGAGCAGGCGCGCCTTGCTCTTGCCGAAGCTCATCGGCCCGCCCTTGCCTCCCGCACCACCTTGCATCTGGCGCATGAAAAACATGAACACGGCGATAATCACCAGGATCGGGAAGCTGGCGACCAGCAACTGGGTCCAGATGCTCTGCTGCTCAGGCTGCTTGCCTTCAACAACCACGTGGTTATCCACCAGGTCGCCGATCAAACCGTTGTCCTGAATTGCCGGACGAATGGTCTTGAAGCTGTCGCCATCGTTGCGTTTGCCGGTGATCACGTAGCCATCAACCGCTACGCGCTCGACCTTGCCATCCTTAACTTGCTGGATGAAGTCGGAATAGTTGAGGGTCTGCGGCTCGTTAGGGCTGGAGAAGTTGTTCATCACCGTCACGAGGACAGCCGCGATGATCAACCACAGGATCAGATTCTTTGCCATATCGTTCAATTAACTACCCTCTGAAGCAAGCTCCGCTACTGGCGCGCGCTTCGCATGATATTCACCGGCCTAACTTACTACATTACCTACAACTCTGGCAGGCGCCGTCTGTAACCCTTTGTGAAACTTTGACTACACAATATTCGTAAAGCTTCGTGACGAAAGCGATATAAAAAAACCTATCGCCCTCCTCGAATTCCTCAAAAACGCTCTTCACTCGCCGCGCCTTCGACACCACGGAAGCCGCGGCACAGCAAGTATTGCTCTCTGGACCTGTCCCGGGAAGAGTCAGGCTTACGCGTCTGCACCTTGTCGAACAACTTGCGGATGTTCTTGTGGTACTCGTCAAAACCTTCTCCCTGGAACACCTTCACCAGGAAATCGCCACCAGGACGCAACACCCGACCCGCCAGATCCAGCGCCAATTCGCAAAGGAACATGGCCCGCGGCATATCAACGGCCGGTAATCCACTCATATTGGGGGCCATGTCGGAAATCACAAGGTCTACCTGCGAATTTCCCACAGCCTCGAGGATCTGGGCGAGCACGGTGTCCTGGGTAAAGTCGCCATGAACGAAGGTCACGTCCGGGATGCTGTCCATTTCGAGGATGTCGGAAGCGATCAGGCGACCTTGACCACCAATCAGACGACTGGTCACCTGGGACCACCCACCAGGGGCCGCACCAAGATCGATAACGCTCATGCCTGGACGAATCAACTTGTCCTTGTCCTGGATCTCCAACAGCTTGTAGCTGGCCCGGGAACGATAGCCATCCTTTTGCGCCTTTTTGACGTAAGGATCGTTGAAATGCTCTTGCAGCCACTTAAGGCTAGTTTTGGAACGGGCCACGGGCCACCTCGAAAATAAAACGGGTCGTGATTAACTGGGCGGTCCCGGACTCGCTCGGGTAAACTGGCCGCCGCTTTTTACAAGATCAGACGCAGGGGTCAGATTATGCCGCTCACTCAAGAGCAGAAGAAACAGTACAAATCCATTGGCCACCATCTGAAACCAGTTTTGATTGTGGCAGACAACGGTTTGACTGAAGGTGTGTTAGCCGAACTTGAACGCGCACTGGGCGATCACGAACTGATCAAGATCAAGGTCAACATCCTTGACCGCGAAGCGCGCCTGGCCGCCATTGCAGAACTGTGCAAGGTGGGCAAGGCGGACCTGGTTCAGGTCATCGGCAAGATGGCGCTGCTGTATCGCAAGAACTTCAGCGTCAACAAGCAACTGTCGAACGTTCATCGCTTCAAATGACAACAAGGGTCACGGGCGCGCCTCGCGCGCCCCGCCACTCCACCCGGGCGCCGGCTGCATGACCAGCACCAGGCCGGAAAACCCTAGCACAAGATAGCTGAATAACTGCCAGCGCAACGCTTCCGGCAGCCATACATGCACCACGCAAAACATCGCGCATGCATACAGCGCCATCAACAGCAGTTGCCCGCGAATATCCCGCCACAAACTCCCCAAGCCTTCGGCCTTGATCAGCACCAGCGCCTGAAGCGTCACGCACGCCGCTGCGAAACTCACCAGCAACGCGCTCAATAATCCATCGATTTCATCGATCAGCAACGGCGCCAGACCAATCAGGCCCAGCGCCGGTACCACGCCAATGTGCAACAGCCACAGGCCACCCACCCAAAGCATCTGGGCAAGCTGCCAAAGCATAGCGCCCGCACGAAGCGGGCGCCGCCTTTCAGATATGGCGGACTTCAACAATCTCGTACTCGATCACGCCGCCAGGCGTCTTGACCGCCACCACATCACCCTCTTCCTTGGCAATCAAGGCGCGAGCCAGTGGAGAACCAACGGAGATCTTGCCGAGTTTGAAGTCAGCTTCGTCCTCACCCACGATGTGGTAGACCACGCTTTCGTCAGTCTCGACGTTAGCGATTTCCACTGTTGTGCCGAAAATCACTTTGCCAGTATGCGGGATGGTCGTGACGTCAATGATCACCGCATTCTGCATACGGCCTTCGATGTCACGGATCCGCGCCTCGACCATACCCTGCTGCTCGCGAGCAGCGTGGTATTCGGCGTTTTCCTTCAAGTCACCCAGCTCGCGGGCCGTACCGATGTCCTGGCTCAGCTTTGGACGTACGACCTTGGTCAGATGGGCGTGCTCCTCTTCCAAGGCCTTCGCGCCTTGGACGGTCATTGGGTATTTGGTCATGCCTTCAATCCTGCGTGTAGATCCTGCAAGCGACGCACGGTCTTTTCCGGACCGAACTTGAGCGCTTCGCAGATAGCTTCGCCAGCAGCAATGGTAGTGGTGCAGTAGATCTTATGCTGCAAGGCGTTACGACGAATGGAGTAAGAGTCCGCAATCGACTGGCGACCTTCGGTGGTGTTGATGATCAGGGTGACTTCGTCATTCTTGATCATGTCGACCACGTGCGGACGGCCTTCCGTCACCTTGTTCACGCGACGCACTTTCAGGCCGGCAGCTTCGATCAGCTTGGCGGTCCCGGCGGTGGCCACGATTTCGAACCCCAAGTTGATCAGATCACGGGCCACGCCTGCAACCAGTGGCTTGTCATCATCACGCACGCTGATGAAAGCAGTACCGCCGGTTGGCAACACTTCGCTGGCGCCCATTTGAGCCTTGGCGAAAGCTTCGCCGAAGGTATCGCCCACACCCATCACTTCACCGGTGGACTTCATCTCTGGGCCCAGGATCGGGTCCACGCCAGGGAATTTGGCGAATGGGAACACCGCCTCTTTCACACTGTAGAAGTTCGGAATGATTTCCTTGGTGAACCCGATTTCCTTCAGAGTCTTACCTGCCATCACACGCGCAGCGATCATGGCCAGGGACACGCCGATGCACTTGGACACAAACGGCACGGTACGCGAGGCACGCGGGTTGACTTCGATGACGTAGATGTCTTCGCCCTGCAGCGCCAACTGTACGTTCATCAGGCCGACCACGCCCAACTCCAGGGCCATTTTCTTGACCTGTTCGCGCATCTCGTCCTGGATGTGCGCTGGCAACGAGTAAGGCGGCAGCGAGCATGCGGAGTCACCGGAGTGAACGCCCGCCTGCTCGATGTGCTGCATGATTGCGCCGATGACCACGTCGGTACCGTCGCAAACAGCATCCACGTCCATCTCGATGGCGCAGTTGAGGAAGTGATCCAGCAGCACCGGGCTGTCGTTGGATACTTTCACCGCATCACGCAGGTAACGCTTGAGTTCTTCTTCTTCGTAGACGATTTCCATCGCACGGCCGCCCAGCACGTAGGAAGGACGCACCACCAGCGGGTAGCCGATCTTGCTGGCTGCACGGATGGCTTCGTCTTCGCTGCGCACAGTGGCGTTTGGCGGCTGACGCAGGTTCAGGCGCTCAACCATTTGCTGGAAGCGCTCGCGGTCTTCTGCACGGTCGATAGCGTCCGGGCTGGTGCCGATGATCGGCACGCCGGCAGCTTCAAGGGCACGTGCCAGTTTCAGCGGGGTTTGGCCGCCGTACTGGACGATCACGCCTTTTGGCTTCTCGACGCGCACGATTTCCAACACGTCTTCCAGGGTCACTGGCTCGAAGTACAGACGATCGGAGGTGTCGTAGTCAGTGGAAACAGTTTCCGGGTTGCAGTTGACCATGATGGTCTCGTACCCGTCTTCGCGCAGGGCGAGAGCGGCGTGTACGCAGCAGTAGTCGAACTCGATACCTTGGCCGATACGGTTTGGACCGCCGCCCAAGATCATGATCTTGTCGCGACCCGACGGCGCCGCTTCGCACTCTTCCTCGTAAGTGGAGTACAGGTAGGCAGTGTCGGTGGAGAACTCGGCCGCGCAGGTGTCAACGCGCTTGTAGACCGGGAAGATTTCCAGTTTGTGGCGGTACGTGCGCAGGTTTTTTTCAGTCACACCCAGCAGCTTGGCCAGGCGCTGGTCGGAGAAGCCCTTGCGCTTGAGGCGGAACATCATGTCGCGATCGATGCTGGCCAGGCCCAGGGTCTTGACCTTCTCTTCTTCCTTGATCAAGTCTTCGATCTGCACCAGGAACCACGGGTCGATCATGTTCATGCCGAAGATGTCTTCGACGGTCATGCCGGCGCGGAAGGCGTCAGCGACGTACCAGATACGCTCGGCCCCAGGCACAGTCAGCTCGCGCTTGAGCACACTCATGCTTTCCGGGTTGCTCAGGTCAAGTTTTTCGTCCAGGCCGCAAACACCCACTTCCAGGCCACGAAGGGCTTTCTGCAGGGATTCCTGGAAGGTCCGGCCGATGGCCATGACTTCACCCACCGACTTCATCTGGGTGGTCAGGCGCGCGTCAGCCTTGGCGAATTTCTCGAAGGCAAAACGTGGCAGCTTGGTCACGACGTAGTCGATGGACGGCTCGAAGGACGCCGGGGTCTTGCCGCCGGTGATGTCGTTCGACAGTTCGTCCAGGGTGTAACCCACGGCCAGTTTGGCCGCGACCTTGGCGATCGGGAAACCGGTAGCCTTCGAGGCCAGGGCCGACGAACGGGACACACGCGGGTTCATTTCGATAACGACCATGCGACCGGTGGTCGGGCAGATGCCGAACTGCACGTTAGAACCGCCAGTCTCCACACCGATCTCACGCAGCACCGCCAGGGACGCGTTACGCAGGATCTGGTATTCCTTGTCGGTCAGGGTCTGTGCTGGAGCCACGGTGATCGAGTCACCGGTGTGCACGCCCATCGGGTCGAAGTTTTCGATGGAGCAGACGATGATGCAGTTGTCCTTCTTATCGCGGACAACCTCCATCTCATATTCTTTCCAGCCGATCAGGGATTCGTCGATCAGCAGCTCTTTGGTCGGAGACAGGTCCAGGCCACGGGCGCAGATTTCTTCGAACTCTTCACGGTTGTAAGCGATACCGCCGCCGGTGCCGCCCATGGTGAAGGAAGGACGGATGATGCACGGAAAGCCCAGGGTCTCGAGGACCGCGTTAGCTTCTTCCATGCTGTGAGCGATACCGGAACGTGGGCACGCCAGGCCGATGGACTTCATGGCCTTGTCGAAGCGGGAACGGTCTTCAGCCTTGTCGATAGTGTCGGCATTGGCGCCGATCATCTCTACGCCGAATTTCTCCAGGACGCCTTCGCGCTCCAAGTCCAGGGCGCAGTTCAGGGCGGTCTGGCCGCCCATGGTTGGCAACAGTGCGTCCGGACGCTCTTTCTCGATGATCTTGGCAACGGTCTGCCACTTGATCGGCTCGATGTAGGTGGCGTCGGCCATGGCCGGGTCAGTCATGATAGTGGCTGGGTTGGAGTTCACCAGGATGACGCGGTAGCCCTCCTCGCGCAGCGCCTTACAAGCCTGGGCGCCGGAGTAGTCGAATTCGCAGGCCTGGCCGATTACGATCGGGCCAGCGCCGAGAATCAGGATGCTTTTTATGTCAGTACGTTTTGGCATGGGTTTGTCACTCAAATCCGCAGGTCAGTCGGCAAGCCGTCTTGAACAATCCTTGAAGAGCCTGCGGGGGCCACCGACATTCGGGGCCGCCCGCAAGCCACTCAGTCAGCGTCGCTTGGCCATCTCATTGATGAAACGGTCGAACAGCGGCGCTACGTCGTTCGGGCCCGGGCTCGCTTCAGGGTGGCCCTGGAAGCTGAACGCACTCTTGTCGGTGCGCTCGATGCCTTGCAGGGAGCCGTCGAACAGCGACTTGTGAATCGCGCGGACATTACCCGGCAAAGTCGCTTCGTCCACCGCGAAACCGTGGTTCTGGCTGGTGATCATCACAACGCCAGTATCCAGGTCTTGCACAGGGTGGTTGGCGCCGTGATGGCCATGCCCCATTTTCAAGGTCTTGGCGCCAGAGGCCAGGGCCAGCAGTTGATGCCCCAGGCAGATACCGAACACCGGAATGTCGGTCTCCAGAACGTCCTTGATGGCCTTGATGGCATAGTCGCATGGCTCAGGGTCACCGGGGCCGTTGGACAGGAACACACCATCCGGTTGCAGGGCCAGCACGTCACTGGCTGGGGTTTGCGCCGGCACCACGGTCACGCGGCAACCACGCTCGACCAGCATGCGCAGGATGTTGTACTTGATGCCGTAGTCATAGGCGACCACGTGATACGACAGATCAGCCGCGTCGATGGTCGCGTGGCTGTCGGTCTTCAAGTCCCAGACAGTGGAGCGCCACTCGTACTGTTCCTTGGTGCTGACGACTTTCGCCAGGTCCATGCCCTTGAGGCCAGGGAAACCTTGCGCTGCGGCGATCGCTGCTTCTTCGGAAATATTGTCACCGGCCATGATGCAGCCGTTCTGCGAACCTTTTTCACGCAGGATGCGTGTCAGACGGCGCGTATCGATACCGGCGATCGCCACAACATTGTTGGCTTTCAGGTAATCGGATAGCGACATCGTATTACGCCAGTTGCTCGCAACCAGAGGCAGGTCACGAATCACCAGGCCCGCCGACCAGACACGATCAGACTCGACGTCTTCCGGTGTAGTACCGGTGTTGCCGATGTGCGGATAGGTCAGGGTCACGATCTGTTGGGCGTAGGAAGGATCGGTAAGGATTTCCTGATAGCCGGTCATGGCAGTGTTAAACACTACCTCTCCAACGGTTTGACCGTCGGCTCCAATGGCTTCGCCGCGAAAAATGCTGCCATCAGCAAGGGCGAGTATGGCTGGCTTAGTCAAGAAGACCTCCCGTAAATAAAGCCTGAAAGGGCGATCGCAGGTTGTAAAAAAGCGGAGTGACGTATGGACACGTCACCCCGCTTCTTCACTGAATTATTCTGCGCGCTTTTAGTGGACACACTAAAGCTGTAGCTTACAGAAAAAGGCTTTTTTGGTCCACCGCTAATGAGCCTTAAAGGCAGGAGAATGCGACAGGACGTCGCTTAGCGGGTAAAACGGGGCCTCAGGATAATCCTGAAGCCCCGTTTTAGCTATCGATTAGTGCAGATCCAGCACATCGCGCATGTCGTAAAGCCCCGGCTCGCGACCGTCCAACCAGAGCGCAGCACGTACCGCCCCCTTGGCAAACGTCATGCGACTGGACGCCTTATGCGTGATTTCAAGGCGCTCGCCTTCGGATGCGAACAACACAGTGTGATCGCCAACTACATCACCACCGCGAACGGTAGCGAAGCCGATGGTGTCACGCGCACGCTCGCCGGTATGACCTTCACGGCCGTATACCGCCACTTTCGACAGGTCGCGACCTAACGCATCGGCAATAGCCTCCCCCATACGCAACGCGGTGCCCGAGGGCGCATCGATCTTGTGCCGGTGATGGGTCTCGATGATTTCGATATCCGCCTCATCCCCCAGCACGCGAGCTGCGAGATCAAGCAGCTTGAGCGAAAGGTTCACACCCACACTGAAGTTAGCGGCAAACACGATCGGAATATCCTTGCCCGCCGCCACCAGCAACTGCTTCTGCTCGGCACTCAAGCCCGTCGTACCGATCACCATGGCCTTGCCTGCCTTGCGACAGAACGCCAGGTTCTTCAGCATCACGTCCGGCAGGGTGAAGTCGATCAGTACGTCGAACTCATCAGCCACCTGCTCCAGATTGCCGGACAACGACACACCAATGCGCCCCAACGAGGCCAATTCACCCGCATCCGCACCAATCAGCGTGCTGCCAGGGCGAACGATCGCCGCCGTCAACCCGGAGGCCGGCGAGCGCTGCTGCACCGCCTCGACCAGCGTCTTGCCCATGCGCCCGGCAGCGCCCATTACGGCTATACGTCGCATACTCAACTCCTTACAGGTCGCCGAAGAAGCGCTTCACGCCATCGAAGAAGCCCGTGGTCTTCGGCGAATGGGAGTCATCACCTTCCAACGAACTGCGAAACTCTTCCAGCAACTCTCGCTGACGACGACCCAGGTTGACCGGAGTTTCCACCGCCACACGGCACATCAAGTCACCGGCACCACCACCACGCACCGGCGCAACGCCCTTGCCACGGATACGGAACTGCTTACCGGTCTGCGTCCCCTCAGGAATCTTGAGCTTGACCCGACCATCCAGCGTCGGAATCTCCAACTCACCACCCAGGGCGGCATCGACAAAGCTGATCGGCACTTCGCAGAACAGGTGCTTGCCGTCGCGCTGGAAGATCGAGTGCTCGCGCACATTGATCACCACATACAGGTCGCCCGTCGGACCACCCTGGGTCCCCGCCTCGCCTTCGCCCGACAGACGAATGCGATCGCCGGTATCCACACCTGCAGGCACCTTCACCGACAGCGTCTTGTACTCTTCGACGCGGCCTTCGCCGTGACAGGAGTCGCACGGGTCGGAAATGATCTTGCCCTGCCCATGGCAACGCGGGCAGGTCTGCTGCACCGAGAAGAAGCCCTGCTGCATGCGCACCTGACCGATACCGCCACAGGTCGGGCAGGTGATCGGCGAGGAGCCTTTCTTAGCCCCCGAACCGTCGCACGGCTTGCAGTTGACCAGCGTCGGCACGCGGATATTGACGCTGGTGCCGCGCACGGCTTCTTCCAGGTTCAGCTCCAGGGTGTAGCGCAGGTCGCTGCCCCGCTGGGCACCACCCCGCTGGCCACCGCGGCCGCCGCCGAAGAAGTCACTGAACACATCGCCGAAAATATCGGAGAAGTTCTGACCGCCGAAACCGGCTCCGCCACCACCCATGCTCGGGTCGACGCCGGCGTGACCATACTGGTCGTAGGCCGCACGCTTGTTGGGATCACACAGGCATTCGTAGGCCTCGTTGGCCTCTTTGAACATTTCTTCGGATTCTTTGTTATCCGGATTACGGTCCGGGTGGTGCTTCATCGCCAGGCGACGGTAAGCCTTTTTCAGGTCCGCCTCGCTGGAGCCACGCTCCACACCCAATACTTCGTAATAGTCACGCTTTGCCATAAGTCTTTGCACTCTTAAGGACGTTCGGCCAGACCCTCCTGAGCCCTGCCAAACTCGTTGAGCCCCAATACAGGCCCGGACCCAACTCACGTCAATTCAACGATCCTGGTCATAACTGCTTTCAGCCAGGGACCCGGCCAAAAACGCGGTGACTGTCGCCCGGGAAGCAGGAGCATTCCCGATCACACCGCCAGCATCCGAACGCTGTCGCATGCTGTAAAAATTCGCATACCCCAGACACACCAACGCGGGAGCAAGCTCCCGCGCGGCGACATCCTACCAGTCACCGCTTGATAGCGGTCAACCGGCCAAGCAGATTACTTCTGCTCTTTGACTTCTTCGAACTCGGCATCGACAACGTCGTCGTGCTTGGCTTCAGGCTCTGCGTGTTGCGCAGCGCCTTCAGCTGGCTGGCCTTGCTCGGCGTACATTTTCTGGGCAACTGGCGCGGAAACTTTCGACAGTTCCTCAACCTTGGCTTCAATGGCAGCCTTGTCGTCACCTTTAACGGCGGCTTCCAGGGCAACCACGGCAGCTTCGATCGCAGCCTTCTCTTCGGCAGTTACTTTATCGCCAGCATCAGCGACCATTTTGCGTGTCGAGTGAACCAGGGCATCACCCTGGTTACGCGCAGCGGCCAGCTCTTCGAACTTGCGATCTTCTTCGGAGTTGGCTTCAGCATCGCGAATCATCTGCTGAATTTCTTCCTCGGACAGGCCGGAGTTGGCCTTGATCACGATCGATTGAGTCTTGCCGGTGGCCTTGTCCTTGGCGCCTACGTGCAGAATGCCGTTGGCGTCGATGTCGAAGGTCACTTCGATTTGTGGCACGCCACGTGGCGCTGGTGGAATCTCGGCCAGGTCGAACTTGCCCAGGGACTTGTTCTGCGCAGCCTGCTTACGCTCACCTTGCAACACATGGATGGTCACGGCGCCCTGGTTGTCATCGGCAGTCGAGAACACTTGCGATTTCTTGGTCGGAATCGTGGTGTTTTTCTCGATCAGCGCCGTCATCACGCCACCCATGGTTTCAATACCCAGGGTCAGCGGGCTCACGTCCAGCAGCAGCACGTCTTTCACGTCACCGGCCAATACCGCACCTTGGATCGCAGCACCCATGGCAACCGCTTCGTCCGGGTTCACGTCTTTACGTGCTTCCTTGCCGAAGAACTCGGTAACCAGCTTCTGAACCAGTGGCATACGGGTCTGACCGCCAACCAGGATCACGTCGTTGATCGCGCCAACGTCGATACCGGAGTCTTTCAGCGCGATACGGCAAGGCTCGATGGTGCGCTGAACCAGGTCTTCAACCAGCGCTTCCAGCTTGGCGCGCGAGATCTTCACGTTCAAGTGCTTAGGACCGGTAGCATCTGCAGTGATGTACGGCAGGTTAACGTCGGTCGACTGAGCGGAAGACAGCTCGATCTTGGCTTTCTCAGCGGCTTCTTTCAGGCGCTGCATGGCCAGCGGGTCACCCTTGAGGTTCATGCCGCTTTCTTTCTTGAATTCGTCAACGAGGTAGTCGATCAGACGAATGTCAAAGTCTTCACCACCGAGGAAGGTGTCACCATTGGTGGCCAACACTTCGAACTGGTGCTCGCCGTCAACTTCAGCGATCTCGATAACGGAAACGTCGAAGGTACCGCCACCCAGGTCATAAACGATGACGGTGTGATCGCCCTTGGCCTTATCCATGCCGTAAGCCAGTGCAGCGGCAGTGGGTTCGTTGATGATACGTTTAACGTCCAGGCCCGCGATGCGGCCGGCATCCTTGGTCGCCTGGCGCTGGCTGTCGTTGAAGTAGGCCGGAACGGTGATCACCGCTTCGGTCACGGCTTCACCGAGGTAGTCTTCAGCAGTTTTCTTCATCTTTTTCAAGATTTCAGCCGAGATTTGCGGCGGCGACATTTTCTGGCCGTTTACTTCAACCCAGGCGTCACCGTTATCGGCCTTGGCGATTTTGTAAGGGACCATCTTGATGTCTTTCTGTACGACTTCTTCTTCGAACTTACGACCGATCAGACGCTTCACCGCGTACAGGGTGTTATGCGGATTGGTCACAGCCTGACGTTTGGCCGACTGACCAACGAGGATTTCACCGTCGTTGGCGTAAGCAATGATCGACGGCGTGGTACGCGCGCCTTCGGCGTTTTCGATGACTTTTGCAACGCCGTTTTCCAGCACAGAGACGCAGGAGTTGGTGGTCCCCAGGTCGATACCGATAATTTTGCCCATGATTTACTCTCCCGAAACTTGAATTTGGATGCCGCAGCAGTGGTAGCTAACTGCGGTAGCACTTAATCGCTTGACTTATAGATGGGGGCCTTACGGCAAATTTCAAGCCTGCTCATCAATAGAAGGTGCAACAGGTGCTGGCGCCTTGCTCACCACCACCATTGCCGGGCGCAACAGGCGACCATTGAGCTGGTAACCCTTCTGGAACACTTTCAACACGCTGTTAGGCTCCACGTCATGGCTTTCCTGCATGGCCATGGCTTGGTGATGCTCGGCGCTGAACGGCTCGCCGCCTTGTGGATCGATAGCTTCCAACTGATAACGCTTCAGGGTGTCCTGGAACATTTTCAGGGTCAGCTCAATCCCTTCGCGCATCGGACGGATGTTTTCGTCATCCGGGTTGGACAACTCCAGCCCACGCTCCAGGCTGTCGATGATCGGCAACAGATCACCGGCGAATTTTTCCAGCGCAAATTTATGAGCCTTCTCCACGTCCTGCTCGGCACGACGGCGGACGTTCTGCAGATCGGCGGCAACACGCAAAGACTGATCCTGCGCAGCGGCCAATTGCTCTTCGAGCACTTGTACACGGGTCGCCAGCTCGTCACCGGCCGCCGGATTGGCGTCTGGAGTTTGCGTATCCTGCGTCTGTTCGTCAGCCATAGATTTCTCCTTTCAAAATCATGCGCGAACTCAACTCGCGCTTCTGTTCCGGTATATGGGGCCACAATTTCCAGGTTCAAGGGCGCAAGCCTTACCAAAAGTCTTTCAATTGCTCCAGATCAACTCCTGCACGCTCATTCCCCATCGCACTAAAAAAAACCCACATTCAAGCAAATCGAGCTAAGCGCCAGGATTGTCAGCCCAGAACAAAACACTGTATAAATAACCAGACCTAAAGCCTGGGAGCGGCCGTCATGCTCGTGCACCTGTCCGTACATAACTACGCCATCGTTGAACATCTGGATCTCGAACTGGATCGCGGGATGAGCGTAATCACAGGCGAAACCGGCGCCGGCAAGTCGATCATGCTCGACGCCCTGGGCCTGGCCCTCGGCGACCGTGCCGACAGCGGCGTAGTGCGCCCCGGTGCGGACAAGGCCGACATCCTGGCCACCTTCGACCTGGCGGACATCCCCGAGGCGGAAGCCTGGCTCGCCGAACGCGACCTTAATAATGAAGGCCCCTGCATTTTGCGCCGAGTCATCACGGCCGAAGGGCGCTCCCGCGGCTATATCAACGGCACCCCCTGCCCCCTTGGCGACCTGAAGGCCCTGGGTGAGCTGCTGATCGATATCCACAGCCAGCACGAACACCAATCCTTGCTGAAAACCGACACCCATCGCCGCCTGCTCGATGAATACGCCGGCGCCACAGACCTCGCCCGCCAGGTTCTCCTGGCCGCCCAACGCTGGCGCCAGACCCGCCTGGAACTGGAGCGACTCTCCAACTCCGGCGACGAACAACGCGCGCGCCATCAACTGCTCAGCTATCAGCTCGAAGAACTCGAAAGCCTGGGCCTTGGCGAAACCGAACTGGAACAGCTCGAACAGGAACACAAGAACCTCACCAACGCCGAAACGCTACTGGCTATTTGCAGGCAAGTCGTAGAGCAATGCAGTGAAAGTGATTCGGGCAATGTACTCAACGCGCTGACGGCCAGCCTCAATCGGCTATCCAGCGTGAACAATGCGTCCGGCTCGCTGAACGAGGCCACCACCCTGCTGACCAGTGCGCAGATCCAGGTCGAGGAGGCCGTGGGCGAACTCAACCGCTTCCTTGATCACTTCGACGCCGACCCAGCACGCTTGCAGGAAATAGAAGAACGCCTGGACACCATCTACACCCTGGCGCGCAAACATAGAATCCAGCCTACCGAATTGGCGGCCATGCAGCAGAAACTGCTGGATGAAATCGAAACCCTGAACGCGAACGACGAATCCATTGAGCGGCTGGGCGACGAACTCGCCTCCTTCGCTCGCCATTACCAGGAGAAGGCTCGCGAATTGAGCGATCTTCGCCAACAGGCAGCGACCAGCCTGGCCAGTGCTGTAGAGCAGGAAATCCAGCGCCTCGGCATGCCGGGTGGGCGCTTCAGCATTGAGCTGCACACCAATACCAGCGATGAACTGCAACCCCACGGCCTTGAGCAGGTGGAACTGTTGGTCAGCGCCAACCCTGGACAACCACTCAAAGCGTTGGCAAAAGTGGCCTCGGGGGGTGAGCTTTCGCGGATTAGCCTCGCGATCCAGGTGATTACGGCCCAGACTTCACGCGTCCCGACGCTGGTATTCGATGAGGTGGACGTCGGCATTGGCGGGCCGACCGCCGAAATCGTGGGTCAATTGCTCCGTCGCCTGGGGGATCGCGGCCAGGTGCTGACGGTGACCCACTTGCCGCAAGTGGCCGCCCAAGGGCATCAGCACTTGTTTGTGCATAAAGTGCGAGGCAACGATAAGACCCATACCGCTGTGTCCAAGCTGAACAAGTCAGAGCGAGTGGAAGAAGTGGCGCGCATGCTGGGCGGTATCGACTTGACCAAGGAGTCCTTGGCTCACGCGAAAAAAATGGTCGTGGCTGCGAAAGCCTAAGCCGAACATTTCCTTTCTTAAGACAGCACGAAGGCGACCCTAGGGTCGCCTTCATTCGTTTGCAGAACACGTCTGCGTCGAATTTTACTTTTTCTTACGGATGTACAGCACCAGATTGTGGTCCACCAAATCGAAACCATGCTCTTCGGCGATAGCCTTCTGGAGCTTCTCGATTTCCGGACTGGTGAACTCGATAACCTCATTGGTATCCAGGTCAACCATGTGGTCGTGATGACCACCGTCAGCCAATTCGAACACCGCATGACCGCCGTCGAAATTATGACGAACCACCAGCCCTGCGGCTTCAAACTGGGTCAGCACACGGTAAACCGTGGCCAGGCCAACGTCCTCATTAGACTCCATCAGCGCCTTGTAAACATCTTCGGCACTCATGTGGCGCTGCTCAGCAGAATCGAGCATTTGTAGAATCTTGACTCGTGGCAGAGTCACTTTAAGACCGGCTTTGCGTAGTTCGCTATTTTCAACCATGGTTAGCTTTCTCGCGGATGCTGCTTCGCAGCTTCTCTTAATACGGGTATGATCGGCGTTTACGTTGTCCCAGCCAAGATAGTGGAAGTCGCCCACCGATGCAAAACACCAAGCTCTTGCTAACCAGTTTCACCTTTGTGGGACTGCTCGCACTCGCCGGTTGTTCATTCCCCGGGGTTTACAAAATCGACATCCAGCAGGGCAATGTCGTCACGCAGGACATGATAGACCAGTTACGTCCGGGAATGACCCGACGGCAAGTACGGTTTATTATGGGTAATCCCCTGCTGACTGACACTTTCCATGCCGATCGCTGGGATTATCTCTACAGCATCCAGCCTGGTGGCGGTGAACGCCAGCAGGAGCGCGTCAGCGTCATCTTCAATGGCAATGACCAGCTCGTCAGCCTGTCCGGTGACTTCATGCCCGGTGTAAGCCGTGATGAAGCCTTGCTGGGCAAAGACAACGGCACCAACGTGACTGCGCCTGCGCAGGAAAGCGAGAAGCCGAAGTCCGAGGTACCGGCCAAGCCTGGCTCCTTGCTCGACAAGATCCAGAAGGACGTCGACGGTGTGCAAACTGTTCCAGTCCCGACGCCACAGCCTCTGGATACCAGCCCGCAGTAAGTTTGCGGCGCTCAACAAAAAGCCCGGCGTGCCGGGCTTTTTGTTGCCTATCAGTAATCGACAAGCCTACTCCCCCTGCTTCCTGGCCAGCGCTGCCTTGGCCGCACGCAGCCGGCGCACCTCTTTAGGGTCGGCCAGCAAGGGGCGGTAAATCTCGATACGGTCACCCGGCTGAACGGCGCGCGCATCGGCGTCCGCCACGACCTTACCGAATATACCCAATGGGCAACCAGCAAGGTCCAACCCAGGAAACTGCAATCCGATCCCCGACGCCTGGACCGCCGCTCGCAGACCAGTCCCCGCCGGCACCTTCACCGTCAGCAACACCTGGCGATCCACGGCGGCATGCACCACCTCAATCTCAACCATGCAGTTGCTTGGCCCGCTCACAGAACGCGTCCACCAGAGTATTGGCCGCCTGATTGAACAGAGGCCCCAGCGTTGCCCGCACAATGGGGCCAGCGTAATCAAACGACAGATCAAGGCTGATCTTGCAGGCTTTCTCGGTCAGGGCCTTGAATACCCATACACCATGTAATTGGGTGAAGGGCCCCTCCTGCAGGTTCATCTCGATGGATTTTCCCGGAACCAACACATTACGCGTAACAAAGTGCTGACTGAGCCCCCCCTTGGCCACGCCAACACTGGCAACCATGTGCTCGTCACTGCTCTCCTTCACCTCAGCGGTCGAGCACCAGGGCAGGAATTCCGGGTAACGCGCCACGTCGTTGACCAGGTCATAAAGCGCCTGAGCCGGATAAGGCAGCAGGGCCGAACGTTGAATATGCGTCGTCATGTGAGCGTTACTTCCACAGCTGAGCGGCAAACATCGCGAAAGAACAGCCCGATCCGCGAGAGAAAAAAACCAAAGAACTGCCGGCATTGTCCGGGATTCGTCCAACACGCTCAAGCACACAGGTTGACCGTAGCCGACACGCTCGCAACTCCCTATAATGCCGCCCCTATGGCTAAACAAAAGAAACACCCCACAGGGACCATCGCGCAAAATAAAAAGGCGCGACACGATTACTTCATCGAACATAGGTTCGAGGCTGGTCTGGTCCTGGCCGGCTGGGAAGTAAAAAGTCTGCGCGCCAGCAAGCTGCAACTGGTCGACAGTTATGTGCTGCTCAAGGATGGCGAGGCATGGCTGCTGGGCAGTCATATCACCCCGCTGACTACCGCGAGCACTCACGTGATTGCCGACCCGGTACGCACACGCAAGCTGCTGCTCAATGCCCGCGAACTCGACAAGCTGGCTGCCGCCGTACAGCAGAAAGGCTATGCCTGCGTCTGCCTGTCCTGGTACTGGAGCAAGCACCTGGTCAAGTGCGAGATCGCCCTGGGCAAGGGTAAGAAGGAATACGACAAGCGTGACACCGAGCGCGAACGCGATTCCAATCGTGAACTGCATCGCGCCGTGCGCAACAAGGGCAAGGAAGAATAATCCTGGTGACGCCGTAGCTTGGGTGCCTCACCCAAGCTACATGCCCTTGCGTCGCTCCGCCCGGGCCATACGCTGAACTTCCTGACGCACTTCCTCCAACACCTCCTGCACATACAGCAGGTGACGGGTTGAGACCTCGCGCGCCTGCTCGGCCCGCCCTTCGATAATCGCCAGGTACAGATCCCGGTGCTGACTGATCAGCATGTCGCGGGTTTCCGTGCGCTGTTGGTACATCCCGCCGATATTGGTGACCACGTTACGCTTGAGCAGATCGAATAAACCGCGAATGGTGTGCAACAAGACTGCATTGTGGCTCGCCTCGGCAATGGCCAGATGGAACCTCGCATCAGCAGCCCCCTCCTCGGCCCGGCTCACTTTATCGTCGCGCGCATAACAATCCTGCAGCGCTTCAAAAGCAGCCGTCAGCCGCTCACGGTCGACCTCGGTAGCACGTAACGCCGCGTAGTAAGCGCAAGAGGCTTCAAGGGTCTGGCGAAACTCCAGCAGATCACGCTGAGCCTCGGGGTTGTTCTCCAGCAGATGCAGCAGCGGATCGCTGAACGTCGAGCCCAAGGACTCAGCCACATAATTGCCACCACCCTGGCGGCTGACCAACAACCCCTTGGCCACCAGCTTCTGAATCGCCTCGCGCAGCGACGGGCGCGAAACCCCAAACTGCTCAGCCAAAGCGCGCTCGGCCGGCAACCGCTCGCCCGACTTGAGCGTGCCCTCAAGGATCATGCCCTCAAGCTGCTCGACAATATCGTCAGACAAACGGCGCTGACGCACCTGATCAAACCCCATAACTCACTCTCCACGATCCCGACCACTCGCCGGGGCCTCTATTCTGGCCTATCGCCGCACTTGCGGCACCTATCAGAGCGCTCTCGATTCATCCGATCAGAGCACCGGCACGCGCCCCTACGACCAAAGTTTCGCAGGCGGCAAATTGACACACCGCTATCCAGGCTTTTACTCTAGCCAACAGCGGCTGTAAATTGGTCTTACCAATTACCCACGCCGACTGAAGTGCCTGACCAACAACAATTAGGGGCCACCCCATATGCAAACCTGGCAACAGCTCTACAGCCCGCTCGGCAGCCTCGGCCTGTCCGCACTGGCAGCCGTCATTCCCATCGTATTCTTCTTCCTGGCCCTGGCCGTGTTCCGCCTCAAAGGCCACGTCGCCGGCAGCATTACCCTGGCGCTGTCGATCCTGGTGGCGATCTTTGCCTTCCAGATGCCGGTGGATATGGCCTTGGCCGCAGCTGGCTACGGCTTCGCCTACGGCCTGTGGCCCATCGCATGGATCATCGTCGCCGCGGTATTCCTCTACAAACTGACCGTCAAGAGCGGCCAGTTCGAAATCATCCGCAGCTCAGTGCTGTCGATCACCGACGACCAACGCCTGCAAGTCCTGCTGATTGGCTTCTGCTTCGGCGCGTTCCTCGAAGGTGCCGCCGGCTTCGGTGCGCCCGTGGCAATTACTGCCGCGCTGCTGGTCGGCCTGGGCTTCAACCCACTGTACGCCGCAGGCCTGTGCCTGATTGCCAACACCGCACCCGTAGCCTTCGGCGCACTCGGTATTCCGATTATCGTCGCCGGGCAAGTCACGGGCATCGATGCATTCAAGATCGGCGCCATGACCGGCCGCCAACTGCCGTTGCTGTCGCTGTTCGTGCCGTTCTGGTTGGTATTCATGATGGACGGCCTGCGCGGCGTGCGCGAAACCTGGCCCGCAGCGCTGGTTGCAGGCTTGAGCTTCGCCGTCACCCAGTATTTCACCTCCAACTTCATCGGGCCGGAACTGCCGGACATCACCTCGGCGCTCGCCAGCCTGGTGTCCCTGACCCTGTTCCTGAAGGTCTGGCAGCCCAAGCGTACTGCCGGCGCACAGATTGCCGGCGCCACCTCCAGCGCCGCGGTCACCGCCAGTGCCGGCGGCTTCGGCCTGCCGCGCAGCACAGTCGCCTCGCCGTTTAGCCTGGGCCAGATCTTCAAGGCCTGGTCGCCGTTCCTGATCCTGACCGTGCTGGTAACCATCTGGACCCTCAAGCCCTTCAAGGCGATGTTCGCTGCGGGCGGCTCGATGTACAGCTGGGTGTTCAACTTTGCGATCCCGCACCTGGACCAACTGGTCGTCAAGGTTGCGCCCATCGTAACCAACCCGACAGCCATCCCGGCGGTGTTCAAACTGGACCCGATTTCGGCGACCGGCACGGCGATTTTCTTCTCCGCGCTGATCTCGATGCTGGTACTCAAGATTGACATCAAGACTGGTCTTACCACTTTAAAAGAGACCTTCTACGAACTGCGCTGGCCTATCCTGTCCATCGGCATGGTTCTGGCCTTCGCCTTCGTCACCAACTACTCCGGCATGTCCTCGACCATGGCCCTGGTACTGGCGGGCACGGGTGCGGCCTTCCCCTTCTTCTCGCCATTCCTCGGCTGGCTGGGGGTTTTCCTGACGGGCTCCGACACCTCGTCCAACGCCCTGTTCAGCTCGTTGCAAGCCACCACCGCCCACCAGATCGGCGTCAACGACGTCTTGCTGGTAGCGGCAAACACCAGCGGCGGCGTAACCGGCAAGATGATTTCGCCACAATCGATCGCTGTGGCCTGCGCCGCCACTGGCCTGGTCGGCAAGGAATCCGACCTGTTCCGCTTCACCCTCAAGCACAGCCTGTTCTTCGCCACCATCGTCGGGCTGATCACCTTGGCCCAGGCCTACTGGTTCACCGGCATGCTGGTGCATTGAGACCACACGTAATAGGGTAAAAACCGACGCCGAACAACGATTTCGGCGTCAGCTTTCCACAACCTGTCTGCAGGGTCGTAGAGCAAAGCGACCCTGGCGGACAGATAACCGGGACCACCCGGAGAATGCGCCTGATGAGCGAGCTTTTTTACAACGCTGTGCCGAACGCCACCCGTGTCGCAGCGCCTCTGGCCCCGCCACGTGAATACCCCAGCGTAAAACCACCGAAGGTCTACCTGTTCGGCACCTGCGTGGTGGACTTGTTCTACCCCGAAGCCGGCATGGACGCGATTCACCTGCTGGAGCGCGAAGGGATCCGCGTGGACTATCCGCAAGGGCAAAGTTGCTGCGGGCAGCCGGCCTACACCTCAGGCTACACCGAGCAGGCCCGGCAAGTGGCGCGCGCCCAACTGGCACTGTTCACCGACAATTACCCGGTAGTGGTGCCCTCCGGCTCTTGCGCGGGGATGTTGCGCGAGCACTATGCAGACCTGTTCAAGGATGAGCCTGAAACGCTGCAACACGTGCGGGCCCTGGCCGCGCGGACCTATGAGTTGGCCGAGTTCCTGTTGTTCGTATGCAAGGTGCAACTCAACGACAGCGGCGCCCCCATTAAAGTCGCCCTGCACACCTCATGCTCCGCACGGCGGGAAATGAACACCCACCTCCATGGCCGCGAACTGCTGGGCCAACTGCGCAATGTCGAGCGCGTCGACCACAGCCATGAAAGCGAATGCTGTGGCTTTGGTGGGACGTTCAGCGTGCGTATGCCAGACATTTCCGGTGCGATGGTGGCCGACAAGACCCGGGCCTTGCAGGAGTCCGGCGCCCATCAGGTACTGAGTGCCGATTGCGGGTGCCTGATGAACATCAACGGCGCCCTGGAGAAACAGCACGCGGCCTTGCGCGGTCAACACCTGGCCAGCTTCCTGTGGCAACGCACCGGAGGTGGACGATGAACCCTGCCGCGCTGATTCCGACCGTCGAGGTGTCAGAAGACTTCCGCACCCGCGCCCACCAGGCATTGGGCGACGCGCAACTGCGAAACAACTTTCGCAAGGCAATGGATTCCCTGATGACCAAACGGGCAACGTCCTTCAACGATGCCCACGAACGTGAACACCTGCGCGCCCTCGGCAACGCGGTGCGTGCCCGCGCGCTGTCCAAGTTGCCGGACCTGCTGGAGCAATTGGAAGCCAACCTGACCCGTAACGGCGTCACCGTACACTGGGCGCAGACGACAGCAGAAGCCAACGCGATCGTGCTGTCGATCATTCGCAAGCGCGAAGCCACGCAAGTGATCAAAGGCAAGTCCATGGTCAGCGAAGAAATGGACATGAACCACGTGCTCGCCGCCCAAGGCATCGAATGCCTGGAGTCGGACATGGGTGAGTTCATTGTTCAGCTCGACCATGAGAAACCGTCCCACATCATCATGCCGGCGATCCACAAGAACGCCAGCCAGGTCGCGTCGCTGTTCCACGACAAACTCGGCGTGGAATACACCCAGGATGTCGACCAACTGATTCAGATCGGTCGCCGCGTGCTGCGGGAAAAGTTCTTCGAGGCCGATATCGGCGTCTCGGGCGTCAACTTTGCCGTGGCTGAAACCGGCACATTGCTGTTGGTGGAAAACGAAGGCAATGGCCGCATGTCGACCACGGTGCCCCCGGTGCATATCGCCGTGACGGGCATCGAGAAGGTCGTTGAAAACCTGCGCGACGTGGTGCCGTTGCTATCGCTGCTGACCCGCTCGGCGCTGGGCCAGCCGATCACCACCTACGTCAATATGATCTCCGGCCCGCGCAAGGCCAATGAACTCGACGGCCCGCAAGAAGTGCACCTGGTGCTACTGGATAACGGCCGCAGCCAGGCGTTTGCCGACAGCGAATTGCGCCAGACACTCAACTGCATTCGCTGCGGTGCCTGCATGAATCATTGCCCGGTCTATACCCGAATCGGTGGTCACACCTATGGCGAGGTGTACCCCGGCCCTATCGGAAAAATCATCACGCCGCACATGGTCGGCCTGGCGAAAGTGCCGGATCACCCCAGTGCCTCCTCGCTGTGTGGTGCCTGTGGTGAAGTGTGCCCGGTGAAGATCCCGATTCCGGCATTGCTGCGCCGCCTGCGCGAAGAAAATGTAAAAGCACCGAATAGCCCACACCCCGTGATGCGCGGCCAAGGCAGCAAGTATTCACGCAAAGAACGATTTATCTGGAACACCTGGGCCCTGCTCAATCGCTCACCGAGGCTGTACCGGTTGTTCACCCTGGCCGCGACTCGCCTACGCGCCCTGGCACCGAACAATGTCGGGCCCTGGACGCAAAACCATAGCGCGCCGAAACCCGCCGCCCGTTCGCTGCATGACCTGGCACGCGAGCATCTGGCCAAACAGGGAGAACGTTGATGAGCGCCAAGCAGAATATCCTCGACAAATTGCGCCAAAGCCTGACAGGCACTACACCGGTGCCCGACGATTTTGACGAAGCCCTGGTAACCGAGATCTATACCTACCCGCCCGAGCAGCGCATCGCGCAACTGCGCAAGCTGATGGAAGCGGTGCACACGGAGATCCACCTCACCCACAGCGCCGACTGGCCGGCCTTGCTCGCACAACTGCTGCAAGCACGCGACCTGCCCAGCTTGCTGATTGCGCCAACAACGCCCCACGGGCGCCGCATCACCGAACATTGGGCGAACAATCCACAACTGCCGGTGCTCAAAGCCTACGACCGGCCGGTGGAAGAATGGAAAGCCGAACTGTTTAACGAGACACTGGCCAGCCTGACCACTACCCTCGGAGCGATTGCCGCCACGGGCAGCCTGATTCTTTGGCCGACGCGGGAAGAACCGCGCCTGATGAGCCTGGTACCGCCGGTGCACTTTGCGCTGCTCAAGGCCAGTGAGATTTACGACAACTTTTATCAGGTCCAGCGCCAATTCGCCTGGGCCCAAGGCATGCCCACCAATGCCCTGCTGGTGTCCGGCCCGTCGAAGACCGCCGACATCGAACAAGTACTGGCTTATGGCGCCCACGGTCCGAAAGACCTGGTGGTGCTGATCCTGGAGGACCAATGAGTCTGCCTGCTGCTTTTCTCACTGACGTCGCACAGCTGATCCCGAGCAATCGACGCTTCGACGACCCACTTTCCACCCTGGCATTCGGTACCGATGCCAGTTTTTACCGACTGATCCCACAACTGGTGATCCGCGTGGAGTCGGAAGACGAAGTCGTGGCGCTGCTGCAACTGGCTCAGCGTGATCATGTGCCAGTGACGTTCCGCGCGGCAGGCACCAGCCTCTCCGGGCAGGCCATCAGCGATTCGGTGCTGATCGTACTGGGGGACAACTGGAACGGCCGTGAGATTCGTGGGCAAGGCACGCAAATCCGCCTGCAACCCGGCGTGATTGGCGCCCAAGCCAACGCCTGGCTGGCGCCGTTCGGGCGCAAGATCGGGCCGGATCCGGCGTCGATCAACGCGTGCAAAATCGGCGGCATCGTTGCCAACAATGCCAGCGGCATGTGCTGCGGTACGGCGCAAAACACCTACCACACCCTGGCCGGCATCCGCCTGGTATTGGCGGACGGCAGCCGCCTGGACACTGAAGATCCGGCCAGTGTCGCGACCTTTCGCACACAGCATGGCGCGCTGCTGGAACGCCTGGCGAGCCTCGGTCGAGAGACGCGGGCAAACGCCGAATTGGCTGCAAAGATCCGCCACAAATATCGTCTGAAAAACACCACCGGTTTGTCACTCAACGCCCTGGTGGATTTCGATGAACCGCTGGATATCCTCAGCCATCTCCTGGTGGGCTCCGAAGGCACGCTGGGCTTTATCAGCGCGGTCACCTACGACACCGTGATTGATCATCCGCACAAGGCGTCAGCGCTGATCGTATTCCCGGATGTCGAGACCTGCTGCAACGCCGTAACAGTCCTGAAAACCCAGCCAGTCTCAGCCGTTGAGCTGCTGGATCGACGCAGCATGCGCTCAGTGCAGGACAAACCCGGCATGCCCGCGTTCGTACAGCAGTTGTCGGAAAACGCCTGCGCACTGTTGATTGAATCCCGCGCCGCATCATCCTCTTTGCTCCACGAACAACTGGCGCTGATCATGGCGTCCCTGGCCGCTTTCCCGATGGAAAAACAGGTCGACTTCAGCGAAGACCCAGTGGAAAACGCCCGCCTGTGGGCGATTCGCAAAGACACCTTCCCTGCCGTCGGCGCCGTGCGCAAAACCGGCACCACGGTAATCATCGAAGACGTGACCTTCCCGGTCGAGCAACTGGCCATCGGCGTCAACCGCTTGATCGAGCTGTTCGACAAACATCACTACGACGAAGCCATCCTTTTCGGACACGCCCTGGAAGGCAATCTGCACTTTGTGTTCACCCAAGGCTTCAACAGCGCCGAGGAAGTCACACGCTACCAGGCGTTCATGGATGACGTCGCGCAACTGGTCGCGGTGGAGTTTGGCGGCTCGCTGAAAGCCGAGCATGGTACCGGTCGCAACATGGCACCGTTCGTCGAGCTGGAATGGGGCAGCGACGCCTATCAATTGATGTGGCAACTCAAGCGCCTGCTCGACCCCAATGGCATTCTCAACCCCGACGTGGTGCTCAGCAACGACCCGCAAATCCATCTCAAGCACCTCAAGCCGCTGCCCGCCGCCGACGAGCTTGTGGATAAGTGCATCGAGTGCGGTTTCTGCGAGCCCGTGTGCCCGTCGAAAGGGCTGACCCTGAGCCCGCGCCAACGCATCGTGATCTGGCGTGACATCCAGGCGAAAAAACGCGCCGGCGTCGACACCACCGAATTGGAAACGGCCTACCACTATCAGGGCATCGATACCTGCGCGGCCACCGGCTTATGCGCCCAACGCTGCCCCGTAGGAATCAATACCGGCGACCTGGTGAAAAAGCTTCGCGCCCGCGACGCCGACCATACGAAAACCGCCGAATGGCTCGCCAGCCATTTCGCCACGGCATTGCAAGGTGCGCGCTTTACCCTGCACGTCGCCAATGGCGCCCGCATGCTGCTGGGCGCCCCGCGCCTGGCGCGGCTGTCGGCCAAAGTGACTCAACTGTCCAAGGGGCAAATCCCGCAATGGACCAACGCCATGCCGCAGCCGGAAAAAGCCATTCGCTTCAGCCCTCCGGTCACGGACGAACGGCCACGGGTGGTCTATCTCGCCGCGTGCGTCTCGCGCGCCATGGGCCCTGCGGCTGGGGATAAAGAGCAAATGTCGCTGTATGACAAAACCCGTGGCCTGCTGGAAAAAGCCGGTTACCAAGTCGTGCTCCCCGACAACCAAGACAACCTGTGCTGCGGCCAGCCGTTCGCCTCCAAGGGCTACGCCGAACAGGCCGAACACAAGCGCCAGGAACTGATCGGCGCCCTGCTCCACGCCAGCCGTGGCGGTCTTGACCCGATCTACTGCGACACCAGCCCCTGCACCCTGCGCCTGGTGCAAGACCTGGGCGAAAGCCGCCTGGATCTCTACGACCCCGTGCGTTTTATCCGAACCCACCTGATGGACCGCCTCGACTTCACACCGCAGGAAGCGCCGATCGCGGTACACGTCACCTGCAGCACCCAACACCTGGGGGAAAGCCAGGCACTGATCGACCTGGCGCGACGCTGCTCGAAAAACGTGGTGATCCCGGAAGGCATCCATTGCTGTGGTTTCGCTGGCGACAAAGGCTTTACCACACCGGAACTCAACGCCCATTCCCTGCGAACGCTCAAGGATGCGGTGCAATACTGCAGCGAAGGTATCTCCACCAGCCGCACCTGCGAGATCGGCCTGAGCCAACATGGCGGCATCGATTACCACGGTTTGGTGTACCTCGTGGACCGGGTCACCCAGGCACGGGCGCATTAATCCGGCAAAAAAACAGAACCCCTGCGCACCGGCGTAGTCATCTGCATAGGCCTCGGCGACCGAGGCTCATCAGTGATGTCGCTGGCAGCCCATGACGGCCAGCAGCGTCGAGCCCTATTTCGCAAGGAGATACCCTATGAAGCGTTCCGCTCTTGCTGGCTTGTTCATTACTGCTGCGATGCTGGCGTCACCTGTTTTCGCAGCCGGCGAGCCCGACCTGTGCAAGATCAACCTGGACAAAATCAACAACGGCAAAGCGCTGCTAGCCACCGACACCAGTGGCAAAAGCGGCGAGATCGATACCGCCGTGTCCCAGGCCAAGGCAGCCCACGCGGCAGGTGATGACAAAAGATGCATCGAAATCACCTCCAAAGCGTTGCAGGACCTGCAAGACAGCGACAAAGGCGGCAAATAGTCCATCGGATGCTCAAGACCAACCTTCGGGTTGGCCTTCTGTGACCGTTTGACGTACACTGCACAGGCTTGTCACTCACTAAGAAACAACGAGTTACAAGCACGGGGCCGTTTAGGATTCGACGCCGGTCGCGAAACTTTAGGTGCATGCCGAGTTGGTAACAGAACTCGTAAATCCACTGTTGCAACTTTCTATAGTTGCCAATGACGAAACCTACGGGGAATACGCTCTCGCTGCGTAAGCAGCCTTAGCCCTTCCCTCCTGGTACCTTCGGGTCCAGCAATCATCAGGGGATGTCTGTAAACCCAAAGTGATTGTCATATAGAACAGAATCGCCGTGCAGTACGTTGTGGACGAAGCGGCTAAAACTTACACAACTCGCCCAAAGCACCCTGCCCGTCGGGTCGCTGAGGGTTAACTTAATAGACACGGCTACGCATGTAGTACCGACAGCGGAGTACTGGCGGACGGGGGTTCAAATCCCCCCGGCTCCACCAACTTTACATCTAAAGACGTCCACGGACGTCTTTTTTTGCGCCTGAAATCCAGCAAAATCAAGGCTTTAGGGTCTATTAGCGTCCATGGACGTCCGGCACAATCCACGACATCGGGTATTCCAGATGGTATTCCAAGCCCTTCAGTGGTAGTTTTTGGAATACCAATTGATGTCATGGAACACCTCATGTGCGCCCAAGCCACCCGCCTCTCTGACCGCCAGCTCAAAGCGGTAAAGCCGAAAGACAAAGACTACGTCCTCAGCGATGGAGACGGTTTGCAGCTGCGCGTGAGGGTCAATGGTTCTACGCTCTGGAATTTCAACTATCGGCAGCCGATCACCAAGAACCGCATCAATATGGGCCTCGGCACCTATCCAGAGCTCTCACTCGCGCAAGCCAGGAAGAAGACGGTCGAAGCCAGAGAGCTTCTCGCCCAGGGCATCGATCCGAAAGAACAACGTAGCGAGTTGGAGCAGACAAAAAGGCAGGCAACCGAGCACACGTTCGAGAACGTGGCATCTGCCTGGTTTGAACTGAAAAAAGATTCGGTCACTCAGGCGTATGCCGAGGACATCTGGCGCTCTCTTACGCTGCATGTCTTTCCATCGCTGGGAACAACACCTATCTCGCAGATCAATGCCCCGAGGGTCATCGAGCTGCTGCGCCCTCTGGAAACCAAAGGCAGCTTGGAGACCGTTAAGCGACTGACCCAACGACTCAACGAGATCATGACCTACGGCGTGAACTCGGGAATGATCTTCGCCAACCCGCTCAGTGGTATTCGGGCCGTTTTCAAGAAACCGAAAAAACAAAACATGGCAGCCCTCCGCCCGGAAGAGCTGCCGGAGCTGATGGTCGCTATCGCCAATGCGAGCATAAAGAAAACAACACGCTGCCTGATCGAATGGCAACTTCATACCATGACCCGTCCTGCGGAAGCCGCCACGACTTCCTGGGCTGACATTGATCTCGACAAGAAAACCTGGACGATTCCAGCGGAGCGTATGAAGAAGCGTCGTGCTCACGTCATACCACTGACTGAACACGCACTTGCTCTATTAGAGACGATCAAGCCTTACAGCGGCCACAGAAAATACGTGTTCCCGGCCGACAGAGATCCACGGGATCACTGCAACAGCCAGACAGCAAACATGGCGCTGAAACGCATGGGTTTTGAAGGTCGGTTGGTGAGCCATGGCATGCGCTCTATGGCAAGCACTATCCTGAACGAACAGGGATGGGACGCCGAGTTGATTGAGGTCGCACTTGCCCACGTGGACAAAGATGAGGTGCGCAGCGCCTACAATCGTGCGGATTACATAGAGAGAAGACGCCCGATGATGATCTGGTGGAGCGAGCACATTCAGCACGCCGCTACCGGCAGCTTGTCTGTATCTGCTGTCACCAACTTTAACGGCTTAAAGGTCGTATAACGATAAACTGGAGGGGCCGAGATTTCGAAGGCGTCCTCCTTCAAAGCGTCGTGCGTCAGCCACGGCATTTTGAGTTCTGAGCAAGCCGGTTCAAGAGAATCAGCGTCTTGTCTTCATGATTCGAAAACAGGAATCGAACTAAGCCAGCATAACCCTTAAAAACCTAGGCAACATCAGATCATGATGAAATATGCGTGCTCAATTGGGTACTCGGATATCTTCAGTCAATCCGATGCTCATTGAACAAACAGCTTAGGAGAGTTGCAGATGTTTAGCACTGTTCGTCTACCTGAAGTAGCAAGGCACGATTTCTCGTGTTCGCCTCACGCCCCCGTCACACTCTAATGCGCAAGTCATCGTACCCCATTGCCGAACGGTGCTAAGGCATCGACCAACTGGGCGAACAGCGTTTAGTTACCTCTGCCCCGCTGAGGTACCGCTTGTGATGGCAGTTTGACTCTGTTAATGAAGACAGCTTTGATGGTCCAATGAGCTATCACTTGCCAGACGCCAAGGAGCGGAAATGAGCGAAACGGGAACTACTCAGCCTGCAAACATCGAAGGATTTGATCCTAATATACTGTTCGCCCATGGATTCGATCTTGGCACAGCTGACCTCATTCAAGGTGGTTCGTTTGAAGAGGTGTTCGGGCGAACCGCGATCTCGCTGCTGCTATATCTGAAGGATGAGAACGGTAAGACCCCGTTTGCTGGTGTTGTCGTCGTCTTGCCACCGACGTCGGTAACAACTCTTACGGCGGACAGCGTGTATGAAGCATTGGCATCAGGGTACCTTGCGCTGACTGGCACTGCTCTAAATGACAAGGGATCGGAGTTCGTTAATCGCATGACGCATGTGGTTAACAGCCCAACCCTTGACGTTGCTGATTTGGAGGCCACCGTCACGGCGCAAGGGCAGCAAAGACTTGTGGCGATTGCAGAGGCAAGTCTCTACCGAGACGACACGATTGAGGAGCCCGCTGCCTTCGGAGTTTCGGCAGTCCGCACATCCGAAGATTCGTGGGTTCCGCATGTAGCCCGACTCTGCCACTTCATCGTCTCCGCAGTTCAGGCAACTATGGGTTATGCAGTCGTTCACCTCGACGAGACCCCGGCAACGAAGCCAAACAATGTGGATCTGCTCACCAGTGTTGATGGTTGCTATGTGGCGGTACTGGCTAGCGAGCCTGACGCCAAAGACAAGGTGGAGCAAAACGCTCAGCGATGGGTATCCCTTGTACTCCGTGGAGAAATGGCGTCGGTAGTGGCAGAGATCGAAGAAATGCAGCTTTCCGATATTAATCGGCTGCATCTTTTAGCTCAGCTGTGTATTCGGGCGGGGAAGATCGACGACGCGCTCAACGCCCTAACCCAACTGACCCTGCACTCTTCGTCGATGGATGCAACCAACTTGATCCAAGCTTCGTGGTTAGCACACAAGGCTGGGAATAATTCTCTCGCGCTCACATTACTCCCGGCAGATCCGAGTGTCGTGAGCAAGGTGATGTGGATCGAACAGGGACTTGAGCTCGTAACCCTACTCCACGAAAACACACTCATTGCGCGCTACGACGGACGACTAGCAGAGCTTTGCCCTAACTCGTCGCACTTGAGAGAGAATCGCGATCGTCGCCTGTTAATGAGTTGCAGGGATTCAACTCTTGATGCGAAGAGCGAAATATCCACGGCAGGACTTACCGAACGGCACCTAGAAATACTGGACGGAGTGCTATCACCGAAGCGGGGTTACGACGCAGTGATTGAGAACGCTCAAAGCTGGGGCAGAGAGTGGTTCGAGCTGGCCGTGATTTGTTGCGCTATGCAGGCCTGGCAGCTAGGGAATTTCCAAGATGCAGCCGACGCTGCGAGTCTGATCACTACATCCGACATTTACGGAAGGCAGGCGACTCAGCTCACACTGTTCTCCGTTCGAGCGATGATGCTCAGGGAAGAAATCAGCCATGATGAACGCGATTTCTATTTGGAGCGTCTGAAGTCGGTATTCCGTTATGTCGCACGACACACTGAGGACAGCTCAATCCGTGCAGGAGTTTCGCGGCTGCTCTCTGTAGAGTCGTGCGGTGATATCGGCGTACCAATTGTCGCCGTCATTATGCTCGACCTTGCGAGTGACGGTGTAAATCTTGCTACCCGCAGAACAGGCGCGGCTGAGGGCGGTCATGAAGAACGATCCGATGATCAAGCGCCCACTGAAGAAGATATCAAAACTGTAGTAGAGGAGTGCCTGAAATGGCTTGATGAGCAGGGCTCAGGGGAACATGGGGTAACAATTCTGCCAAAGAAACTGGCGGCCCATCCCGATCACACCATTCGCTTCTTGACTAGATTAATTTTGATGAGCGCCCCCCAGGGCGAAGATGTTGACGTCGATTTTTTGGAAACGCTTGTGCTTTTAGTGTGTGCCATGGCACCACATGCCACCGTGGAGCGCAACGCGGACCTTCAGGTGTTACGGCTTCTAGCCGGTCAATGCGCAACAGCGGGACAGTATCAGCGAGCTCGAAATCTTGCCGAACAGGCGCTATTGATCGGACAGGGAGACGCAGGGCGTACACGCTTGGCTTGGCATGCCTTCGCGGACGCCTACCATCGCTCTCGGAATTTAACCGAAGCCTTGGTTGGTCTTGTGTGCGCGATGGCTACGGATGCTCCAGTAGAAAAGTCCGATCTTTGGAATGAGACCCATACCGCGATACGTATACTGCGAGACTTGGGCCTTTTCGACCTAGCTAATGAGTTCATGCCGGGCCTGAAAACATTGACTGCTGACCTAGGCTACGATGCGGAAAATGATGCCCGAATCGTGACCTTGGGCCTAAGCTTGCAATTAATGAAGGTCGAGAGCGACTCACCTGAAATCGGAGTGATCGTAGAGGCGTTGAGCCGAAGCTTTAAGAATGCAATGCACGATCGCAGCTTGCTTTTCCCCCTCGTAGTGCTGATGGGACAGGCTATTCAGAGGGCAGACGCCGAAAAGGTGGAGGTTAGCGAGGATGCACGTGAGCAATTACGCGTAGGCCTAGGGCTGGTGGGCGCACAAGCTGCACATCTGGTGCAAACGGTTTCGACGGAGGCTCCATCGGCATCCGATATCGCTGACATGTTCAACCAAGTACAGAAGGGATTGTATGCCAGCGATGCACCTGGTGACTTCGCGTTCGTGGCCGTGGCTGCGCGTCGGCTTCTGTCAAATAGCAGCGCTGCGTCTGGCGAGGACAACGCGTTCGCTGTCGAATTACTGGCCGATCACGCGATCACCTTACCGGAAGCCCCCTCCCCATTGGAGTGTGACTGGCCTATCCGATATGCACAGCGTTTAAACGAGACTGGACTTGATGTCGCATTTATCGGTGTAGATAACAGTGGCGAACTGATCGTGACATACGTGTCGAACGGAAGAGTCCAATGTGTCGAGCAGCCCACACATCCTGTTTCTTTCAAGCTACGGCTACTCGCGTGGCTTCAAGATTACCCGAGGAACTACGGTTACATCGATCCAATGGATGGTCATAACGAATTTTACACCACGATGGAAGCGCTGGATCTGCGCTTGCCCTCATCGAATGCATTGATGGTGATCGCCGAGCCGCTACTTCAGCAGATGACCTATAACCTGGGCATAGCCGAACCGAACGAAGTCGGCGGCTTTAGCCGGTTTCACGGCACCACATCTGCAATAGGAATGGCGCCATCTCTTACGTGGTTCTCGATGGTCAGGAGTCAAGCGCGCCGCAGCAAAACCGCGTACAAGGCATGGATATCCGCTGAGGATGGCCCAGAAGTCGAAGGTCCATTAGACTTGGCACTCGACCGGCTCAAAGGCACCTTTGACGACTTCGGGTTTGCGGTGGATACAAGCCGGAAACTACCACGCAGCATGTCTGATGCAGGCTTGGCTGTGGTCACCGCTCATGGAGGACTAACAGCTGCTGGACGCTTCATTCACAGCATTCGTGACGAGGACAGCCTTTTCGAGTCCCCTTCCGCGCTTGCATCGACTCTTGCAGGGGTAGAGGTTGTTATCCTCTTTGTCTGTAGCGGCGGGCGAATCGATAAGCACCCACTAGACAATACCTCTGTAGGGCTTCCTAAGCTGCTGTTAAATAACGGATGTCGAGCAGTCGTCGCATCGCCGTGGCCGCTAGACGTGAAAGTAACTTATCGCTGGCTGGAACCGTTCCTTCGTGAATGGGAGGCGGGAGCGACAGTTCTTCAGGCAACGAAAAGGGCCAACGAGGCGGTGGGGCGAGCTTTAGGCGATGATCCTCAATATTCGTTAGCAATGACAGTCTTTGGCGACCTATTGTTAACCAAAGGTGAGGGAGCAGATTGAAGCCCGTGAGCCAGAGTTAGGAGTATCACACCGCTCACCTGTTTGTCCGGTCACCTGTCTAGTTCTTGAGGGAAACAGGTGAACGGCAAATCAGATGTTAGTTATTTGACGATGATGGCCGTAGCACTACTGGCATCGATTTTTTTCCAAATGCGAGAGCATCATCCGAACGCTCAAGCATGAAAAAACCGACCAAAAATTAGGTCCCGCCACTTAAAGGGAACGCTTGAGCGCTCCCTCTTTATCTATTGCAACATACGCTCCGCTCGTGGCGCTGATAGTCTGTTCCTATTCAACCGCATTCAAAAAAATCTCAGTCACACATTACAACCCTGCATCTACCGTATGCCCTCAGGATTTAGCAGTACACCACTCAAGCAGATCGCCTACGCGATCTGCTTGATAGCGCTCTATGCCTATGCAATGACTTCTTCTCGACCATCTGTTTATAGGAAACCTCTCATGATCACTCAGTGTCCCCGCTGCCGTTCCACCTCAATATCAACCAGTTTGATCGTTGCTGAAGGGATCCGCAGGGTTTTCATTGGGATACCGACCCCAACCCTAGAGTCTTGCGTCAGGGCTGGCGGAGTCTGCGCGACGATGGAGTGGAACTACTTTACTTTCCTAAAGATCTTCGTAGCGCGATCGAAGCAATCGATCCATTTGTTCACGTCTTCTCCCAGAGCATTGGTCCTACCGGCACAATGGTGGTCGACGTTCTCGAGCCTGAGACCGTTACAATACAGTTTTCAGAGGCAGACCCTCGTACTATGGCCATTCGTTGGTCTTGGTCTGGGAAGAATCAAGCGTTTGCGTACAATTCGGCAGGTATCGATGTTGCTCTAGCTAGGGAAGCGCGAGAATTTTCAGAAATCGACGATCCGGGAATTTTTAAGTTTGGACCGCAAGCTCGAGTACTGATTGGGAACATCGTTATCTTTTGCCATCAAGACGCGTATTTGTTGGCGAAAGTTCTTGAAGCAAAGGCAGGCCCGTCTTACGGAGACGAGCACTATCTTGTGAAGTTTCAGTATCAGATCCGCCTCAGATCGGGGTAGAACTCAGGCGGAGCATGTACCCAACTCGGATATCTCACCACGCATCAAGGGTATATGTTCGGTGGGGTTTATGGAGCGCTTACAGGATTCCCCCTACATCCACCGATCTACACAGGCGTGTAGCTCATCGAGTTGAAAGACGTGCCCCACCTAACGACTGAATGACTTCGATGCAACTGCGGTTAATCGGATGCACCGTTTCAACAGTGAGTAAAAGTCAGTTGACCTGGTCCTAGAACACGACAGACACCGAGCCGTGACTGACCAGCACATCGATTAGGGAGTCGTTGGCGGTGTGCCCCCGGCCAGCTTTGGGCTGTTCTGCCGCCTTAAGCGTCCGTCTCTGCCCCAGAGGGTGAGAAAAGCGTCGACCCAAAATTGGAGTACGCGCTTCTACGTGGGTTCTGAAAAAACGAGCAGGTCCACAGGCCAGGAATTCACGTAGAGACGCGTTTGGGATCGTTTCTTAATTACTTGAATCGGCGCGAGAGCTTTTTACACCGCCTGGTCCGAAAGCGGACGATGGTTCAAGCCAGCAAATCGCCTTGAGCGAACTACCAAGTACACCGAAGGGAACTCAACCTGACTCCTAAACCAGATAGACGGCTTAAAGCTAATCTCAATTGGGCGCTTGTGTTTCCGCTTTCTATACCTCAACATGAGGTGTTGTTTCCGGAAAAAGGTAAGGAGCGGTGGTGAGCAAATTTGAATTGACGGCCTCAAACGCTTTAACTCGACGAGCTACGATCATTGATGATTCCGCAGAAGTGGAAGCCAGGTTACGGGGGTTGCACCCTGACCTAGTCCCACTCATCCTCCGCGACGCCATTACGGGCGGCGTCCGAGGACGCAACGAGACCAATCGTGCGTCCGCGCCGACTGCGGCTGGTGTTCAACAATGGTTGAAAACTGTTCAAGACCTGCGCACTTTAATGGCGAGAGCTCACTGGCATATTCATGAACAGCAGAACTGCCCATTCATCACCTCGCCTGATCGCAGCGTTTCCATCGTGGTTATGACTGGCAACGGCGAGACTGGTAAGAATGGCGTTGATGACCCCACGAACCAGGCCGAGAAAGGAGCGGTTGCTGAGGGTTTTGCTCAAACAAATCGCCAATTAGAACTGTTCAATGGTGGCTCCTTCCAATTCGCCAAAGAGCACCAGAGCGGAACTCAAGTCTGGGCACTGCTTTATCACTACGACAAAGTTCTTAAGGAAGTTCGTTATGAGCTGTCCTTGCCGACCGGTTTTGGTAATAAAAAAATCACCAACTGGGGTATCCGATTACTCCTGGGAAGCGTTTCTAACAATCCTGATAATTTCACCATTCGCGAAGACAAATCAAATCCTCAGATATTGGTGGAAGTAGAGCCTAAACTTGGTACATTTGAGTAAGTTGTCATGCCCGAAATAAATCCCAAGCAAATCACATTTGCCAGGGTGAGAAGACGTTTCACTAAAGCTCAGCTGGCAAAGGCGTTAAATATCACTAGTCGTAGTCTGCAGAATTACGAAACTGGGGCGTTTTATCCTGATCCAGCGATCTTGGAAAAAATTGCAAAATTGCTGAACTTCCCTCAGCAATTTTTCTTCATTGATGAAGATATGCCAGAGCTGAAGGAGCATTCGGTAAGTTTTCGTAAACTTTCAAAAATGACCGACTCATTGAAAGCTTGCACATTTGCGGCAGGTGCCATCGCGTTCAGAGTTAACCATTGGATAGAGGAAAGATTTAGTCTACCTTCGGCAGAGTTACCCGACCTGAGCGATTTAGGACCTGAGGAGGCAGCCGCCACACTCCGCCGTATATGGGGGCTAGGCAATGCACCAATTCCCAATATGATTCACCTGCTTGAGTCGAAAGGCGTTCGTGTTTTTTCGCTGGCTGAGGAAACCCGAGAGGTGGATGCTTTTTGTACGTGGTACGAAGGGAAACCATTCGTTTTCCTTAACACTATCAAATCCGCGGAGCGGAGTCGCTTTGACGCAGCGCACGAGCTAGGCCATCTGGTGCGCGACGTTTACACCATGCAGCACGGCGAAGCTCACGGACCTGAAATGGAGCGACAGGCTGATGCATTTGCTGCAGCCTTCCTAATGCCTGCAGAAAGTGTGGCTGCTAATCAGCCACCTACCTACACGATTAAGCACCTAATGAAGCTCAAACATTACTTTGGTGTGTCACTTGCGGCTATGGCATACCGTTTTAACTCATTGGGATTGGTAAGTGAATGGAATTACCGCAGCCTCTGCATAGATATCGCCAAAAGTGGATATAGGACTAATGAACCAGAGTCGATGGAGCGAGAGACATCGCAGCTACTCACTAAGGTGTTAGACGTTTTACATAGTCGAAAACAAGGCCGCCGTGAAATTGCGGAAAGTCTGAGTCTAAATATAGATGAGATTAATGCCTTAACTTTCCAGCTGACAAGATTGTCAGTGGTCTCTGGAAGTTTAATTACTGACACTATAGTTAAGAAGAGCTCTCCTAGATTAAGGCTAATTTAACGGAAGATTGCCTCATCCGACCGGACTGCAATGGAGTGGCGTTGAAAGCCCTCGTCTGCTTGGCTAGCATGCATCTGGGCCAATCAAATGCCTTTGGCACCAGGATCGTGATTCATCTTGGACAGATGAATCACGATCCGGTTACGAACCGAAGAGACATCGTCAAACGCCCGACCTGCGCGTCCGGCATAAGTAGGTTTACCCTCTGATCAGAACGGCTAACCCAATGTGACTAGACCAGCTGTTAAAGCAACACTCGAAAATGCCTCTTGTCAGCATCCGACGACTTAAGGATACGGTACTCCATCCCACTGGCCACGGCGATCTGCTGGGCGAAGTCCTTTTTGGCCTGCACCACGGCATCTTCGATCTGGTTGTCGGCTTTCACCTCGACAATGACGTACTTCAGGCTGCCATCCGGCTCTTCACGCTGAAAGATGAAGTCAGGATAGTAGCTGCGCACCGTACGGGAGTCCGGGTCGATGTACTGAATAAAGAAGTCGGACTGACCGTGCGTTAGCATTCCGGTGAAGTAGATCTTCCTCACCCGCTGCTCGCGCAGAAGGTCCCAAAACAGCCAGTTCTCCGAACCCGAATCGAAACAGTAGGTGTCGAGGTGGAAGCTCTTGGCGCGTTCCTCATCCTTGATTTGCGCGTCGTTCATCCGGACGATCTTGTCCTTCGCCGCCGACATCTCGTAGTAGCCGTTAGCAGGCGCTTTGATCAGGTCGACCTCGTACTCGTCCTTCTTCTCATACTCGTCAAGATCAAACAACAGACGGAATAGGCGCGGGATGATCTCGTCGTAGAGCAGTTCGTTGAACTCGTTGGTTATGGCCACCAGTTCTTCGGTGCCTTCGCTGGTCGCGTCGAGCAGTTCCTCGATCTCCAAGGGTCTTCGGTTCAGATAGCGGGACACCTCGGCCACCAGCGATAGCTGTGAAAAGGCACGCTTTTCCCGGCGCAAGGTCAGATCGAATGTTCGACTACCGGAGGCACGCGCCGCGTCGATGCCGGTCAAGCCGTCTTGTTGTGTTTCGATCAGGCGGTACTTCTCGACCAGCGCATTCCAGTTTTCCTTATCGGTGCGGTCGAGGCCCAGCTTCTGGCCGAGCACGATTGCCTTCTCACGCATCTGATAAAGCTTACGCACGCGAACCAGTTTGATCTTGACCGCGGGCTCGACCACGCGGACTTCCACTCGCTCTTTGTCCTTGGCGACCTTTTGCAGCTCATCGGCGCTGATGTGAAAGTTCTGCTGCAGCTCGTCGTTGAGCGTGTTGAGGTTGTCGTTCGAGAGGAAGACGTGACCGGTGTGCTGGGCCCCGCCGATAGCACGCAAGCAGCGCATAGTGGCCTGCAGTACGAACACCTTGGATTTGGGCTCACGGAACAGCCCAACACCGAACAGCGAACGGCAGTTCCAGCCTTCCCGGCCTTTGTTGACCAGAAGGATGAACTGTTTTTCCGAGCCTTCAGTGTCGAGTCGATTGAACTCGCGTATGTCGTCGTTGGTGGTGATTTTGCTATCGCCCACGTTGACCAAGATGCGCGAAGTCGGGATGCCATACTTGAGCAGCGCACGCTCGACGGCTGGCTTCAGCTCTTCAGTCAGTTCCTCCACGGTGGCGGCGAAAAATGCCAGCTTGGGGAGCAAGCCTTCCGGACGCAGCTCACCAGACTCCTGCAGGAAGTTCTCAATGGCGATTTCGACAAACTCGTCGGTGCGAGTATTGGCGTAACCGTGCAGCGTCACCTTCTTGAGGAAACCTTTGTCGACGGCTTCCTTCAGGCCGTATGCGTAGACGACCTCGGGCAGCACCTCACGCCCCACATAAGGCGTGCCGGTGTAGTTGTAGCAGGCCACCACTCGCGTGCCCGCCGCGCTAAGACTGGCTGCCAAGACGTCAATGGTTGTCCGCAGGCTGGTGTCCATTTCTTTCGCGCCAACACCCATGTCCTTGGCCAGCGTCTTGCCGAATGCGTGGTGGGCCTCGTCAACGTAGATGCCAAGTTGCTCCAGACGGCGCAGCTTTTCGAAGCGCTGATTGGTAGCCAGATCGCCTTCCTCTTCCGGCTGGTCGAAGTTATAGAGGTCGGCGGCATCGGCATAGACGCCAGTGGCAGATAGTGTTTCGCCGGTCGCACCAAACAGCTTATCGACGGAGTTTTTTTCCTTGTGCTTACGCTTGAGGATGATCTTCTGCGTGTTGGAGACGATGATGTTGAAGCGCGAGCGATCCAGCGTGTCCAGCGAGGTGCCAGCTTCTTCGAGGAAGTGAAAGCGCAGGTGTGTGGTCAGGAAGTTAACGTACTCCGGCGGCACCACACGGGTCAGGTCAAAAGACTCGATTTCCTTTAGCGATTGCAACACTGTTTTATCCGGAGCGAACACCAGCGCGTTATGGCAGTACCTCGCGTCTTTCTCGAATTTGTTACCCAGCAGGAACTCGTAAAAGATACAGGTCGCCATCAGGATAGTTTTACCGGTGCCCATCGTCAGAGCGAAGATGTAGTTCGGGTAGGCGCGGGAGTTTTTACGCATTGCCGCGAATACGGCCTTGTACTGATCCTGGGTAATCTTGTCGAAAAGGCCCACCTGGCCAGCACTGCCGGACACCACACCACCTTCGGCGCGATCGGCAAAACGGCCTTGTTTTTCGAACCACTGCTTGAAAATTTCCTCGACCTTAGCGTTACCGAGGAACTCCTTGAGGAAGATGTAAGTTTCCAGCGCTTCATACTGGGGCTGGCGCAGGAAAGCCTTGGGATTTTTCTCCGGATTGTTGAAATCAAGGAACTTGCGGGTGAGCTCCTTGTAATTTTGGCGGATCGCCCCCCGGTTAGCCTGGTAGAACTGCCAAAGAAACTGGAAGAAGGCGAAGTCGAGCGACGCGCTCACTGCTTTGGTTGCGCGCTTAGTCGACATTGCTTACGCTCCCTTCCCACGACTCCGAGAGCACATCAGTGATCTTCACGCGGATGGTGCCCGCGTCCTCGGGCACCTTGTATACGCCTTTGACCATCTCGTTCTTGCTGGGAATATCCAACACTGCAGGTTGCAGCACCGCTCCGTCGTAGTTCCAGTCGATCAGAACGGATTCGACTAGCTCCTTCCAGTCCTCGACCGACTCCATCTGCAATGAGAGCTTTTGCAGAAGGTTCATCGGGTAGAAGCGCTCGACAACCAGCTCTCCCTTCTTGATAGATACCTTGGCCTGGGAGTCACGCTTGAACTCCAGATCGGTTTTATCGCGCAGGATGTCTACGACTTCCACGTCAACCCTAAAGGGCTTGGCAGCCAGCTCCAGTTGCGCAGCCAAGTCCGGCTCATGGCCCATGCAGACGAGGGTGATTTTCTCGACCGGGCGGTTCGGGCTGTCGTTCTGCTTGCGTTCCCAAGCTTTGTAATCGAAGCCCGCGATCAGTTCGTTTAGGTCGGCCCGCGTGGCGATGCGGTTAACGGGCATGATTTTCACCATGCGCCCGTCCTTCTCGCCGTCAAACACTGTGCTGAACTCCAGCTTCTGAACTTCCAGTGCTTCGACCAGCAGCTCCTTAGCCTGAACAGGATTGCGGAAGATGTCGTAGTGGTTGACGTTGTACAGTTCAAAGCCGGTGAAGTGCTTGGTTTCATCAAGCGGCTTCTGCCCCAAATTTTCAGCGACGCCGATCAGTCGCTTTGCCGTCGTCTGGATTGCCCCCAGGTTGATGTCAGCGCCGATAAAACGTCGACCAAGTTGCATCGCTGCCTCCTGCGTCGTGCCTGACCCCATAAAGCAATCAAACACGAGCGATCCAGCATCGGAAGACGCCTTGATGATGCGCTCCAGCAGTTTTATGGGTTTTTGGGTGGGATAGTCGAGCCGGTCGCTCGCTTGCGAATTGACCGGGAAAATGTCTGGCCACACCGAATCCAGCGGACGCCCCTCCGACTCATCCAAGAAGCGAATGAATCGCGGCCGTTTGGTTTTGTCTTCTGGATACCAAATTCGGCCTTGAGCATCCAGTTCCTTCATTTTCTCAAGACTATATCGCCAGCCGTTCTCAGGCGGCTGAAACCCCTTCCACACATACGTCATGTTTGGTCTAGGGTTGGGGCTGGTCATGTTATCGAGCATGTATCGGCGCCCGTCCTTGTCGACGTTGCTGTATTTGCTGCTCAAGTAGCCTTCGCTGTGTTCGGTGAACTGCCGATTCCACGTGAAGCGATCTCCCCTGGTGTAGTAAAACAGGGTGTCGTGGACATGGTTGTAAGTCTTGGAGTCAGCCCTAGCCGCAGTACGCTTCCAGATGATCTCGTTCCGAAAATTACCCGCTCCAAACACCTCATCCATTAGGCATTTGATGTAATGGCCTCGATTGGCGTCGCAATGGACGTAGATGGAGCCGGTGTCCGTCAAAAGCTCGCGCAGTAACACCAGCCGTTCGTACAGAAACTGAAGGTACTCGTCGTTGTTCCAGATGTCGCCGTACTGCTTTTCCTCAAATGAACTCTGGTCGCCTTCCGCCAACCCTCCCTTGAGCTTGATGCGCTTCTTATAGTCTGCCTTCGAATCAAACGGCGGGTCGATGTAGATCAGATCTACCTTGCCTCGAAGCTCCTTCAACAAGTGGCTCATCACCTGCAGGTTGTCGCCCCAGAAAATCTTATTCCGCCAGCCGTCTACCTCTTCGCCGTGAATTTCCTTCAACTGCGCCGGGTAATACCGCGTCGAGGTGAACGGGCGTTTGCCGCGCCAGTTGAGCATCGGGTAGCCCTTGATCGGCTCGAACTCGTATTTCTCGACGTTGGTGATGCCGCTATCGGGCGTGGCCAGTTGCAGGCTTTCCTGTGCAGGCGTGGTTGTGCTCATTAGTCGTTATTCCTGAATTTCCAATTCTTGTTGTCGCAATAGGCGCGCATATCGCAGCTCTGGCACAGCTTGGCTGGGCGTGCGGTGATGGCGTAGTCCTGCCGCTCGATGCGCGCAACGATGTCGTCGAAGCGCGCGATGGTTTTGCCAATGGAGCGGTCGTCCTTGGTGAACGACACGTATGGATTGCCGCCGTCTTCGCCGGTGTAGTAGAGGTGCATCCGGCTGACCTTCTGACCCGTGCGCTCTTCCACCAGGTGGGCGTACACCTCCAACTGGTGCTGGTACTGGCGTAGGCGATCCCGATCCTTCTCCATGTTGGGCTTCTTCTCCGACTTGAAGTCAATGATCTCGACTGTGTCGTGCTCGCCCCGGATCAGGTCGACGCTGCCCTTCAAGATGTACTGATCCTTGATAAGCGATATCTCGACCTCAGCCTCCTTGATGCGATCCCAGTTGCCGTCCTCACGCTCGTAGTAACGCAGCACGTGCAGTAGCGCCGCCTGTTGCGACGAGGGCGCGAGGTAGACGCGCTCCTTTTTGGAGAGCATGGCGTAGTTGATCGAAAACCAGCCCTTGATGGCGTCGAAGGAAAGGCTGCCTTCCTCACCGCGCAACACGGCTTTATGGATGTCCTCAATGGTTTGGTGCACCAGCGTACCGAACAGCATCGGGCTTTCGCGGATGGGCGTGAACTCTAGCTCTTTGAAGAAACGATACTGCTCGGCGCAGTTCTCGAACACCGTTATGTGCGAGGTGAAGGAGTATTCGCGCTTGAGGTTGATCTCTTTGACGGCCTCGAAGGTCAGCGCCGACAGATTAACATCACGCCAACTGGGCAGCTCGTAGAACAGCCGCTCGAAGTATTTGGATGGCGACTTGCCACGCCCCTGTTTTTCTTGCGCCGCCAGCACCAACAGGTTCTGGGCACGCGAGAAGGCGGTATAGAACAGCCGCCAGAAGTCGAAGTACTTGATGCGGTCGAGCGGCTCGAAGCGTTCCTTGGAAAGGTAGCCACCATCTTCCATCAGCACATCGAGCGCGCTGTATTGCTTGCGCGGCACCGCCTCCAGCGAGCCGCACACAACCACCGGAAACTCCAGGCCCTTGGACTGGTGGATCGTCAGAAACGAGACACAGCCCTTGGGTGCGTACTCGGCCTCGTCCTCGTACTCGCCGATGCCGCCATCCTGCAGGAAGCGCAGGAATTGGTTGAACAGGTCGCGCAGGTTTTTTTCCAGCCACTCAGGGTTGAGCACGCTGACAAAGTGCAGGTACTCGAACTTGGTGAGCAGTTTGGAAAAGGTGCCGAGGTTGCGGGCGGCACGCCCTTTGTCCACGCCTTGGATGGCCTCCTCAGTGAGGAAACGCGAGAACAACGGGAACTGCAGCAACTGGTAGAACAGGCCAGAGAAGGCATAGTCAGTGTTCTGCGTGAGCACGGCGTGGCGTTTGGCCAGCGGGCGTGCCCAGTCCAGCATTGCCTTGTTCTCCGGCTTGCGCAGCTCGTCGACGAAGGGCTTGAAGCACTGGTGGTCGTAGTAGTCCCAGATGGGCAGCGTGACGCCTTCGGCCCACGCCCGTACCTTGGGGAACTGCGGAAACAGGAAGATCAGCGCCCCGATCATAAGGCGTATTTCCTCGCGCTCGAAGAACATATTTGAGCGGGGCGAGAACACGGGTACGCCCTGGGCTTCGAGGAAGCGTGCCACTGCTACCACCTTGTCGTTCTTGACCGAACGGAACAGGAAGGCGACCTGATTCCAGTCCGAAAGTTGGCCGGAGTTCTTCAACCCGTTGAGGAAGGCCAGTACCTCGGCGTGCCAATTGGTGGTGTCGCCATTGTCGTCACTGGCGGTCAGTCGCACCGCAGTTGGCAAATCGGGAAAGTCATCCTCGCGCGGGACGATCTGCTTGTCGAAGCGGAACACACGGGTGCCGTCGTCCCAAACCTGCTCCTTCATCCACTCGTTGTAAAAACGGATGATGTCCGGGTGTGAGCGGTAATTGACGGTGAGCTTGACCTGCTTGCACTTCTGGTCGTTGAACAGCGCAGGGAACTCCAGAATGTTTCGGATTGTGGCCCCGCGAAAGCGGTACAAACCCTGGTCGTCGTCGCCCACCACGCACAGATTTCGACGCTCGCCCGCAAGCAGCAGAAGAATGCGTTCCTGAATGGTGTTGGTGTCCTGGTACTCGTCCACCATCAGGTGAGTGAGCTTGTCGCGCAATTGCGCCAACACCTCGGGGCGCTTTTCCAGCAGTTGTAGGGCCTCGTACTGGATGCCGGAAAAGTCCAGCGAGTTGTGATCGTTGAGCAGCTCCTGGTACTTGGCAAAACAGGTGGCCAGGGCGCGGATTTCCACTTCCGGTGCTACCGCCAGCGTAGCTGCGTTGAGCGCCTCCTCGCTGACCTTGTTGAGCCACTTAAGCAGGTTCTCCGACTGCGCCCAGCGGCCCGTCTGGTCATGACCCATGACCAGCTGGGCGTCTGGTAGCTCGCGAAAGTCTTTGATGTGCTGGTAGAGGAAGTACTGCTGATCGAACTGGTCGAACAGCGTGAAGCTGCGCCTGAGCCGAGTGAACTCGCGGTAGTCCTCCAAGAACCGTAGGCAGATGGAGTGGAAGGTGCCGAGGTACATCTCGTTCAGGTTGAACTGGATTTTCAGCTCGGCCAGCCGATTGGAGATGCGGGTAGTGAGCTCGCGCGCGGCCTTGTCGGTGAAGGTGACGACCAACAACGACTCGGGAGCGATTCCCTTGTGGGTGATGAGAAAGACGATGCGTTCTACCAGCGTGAAGGTCTTGCCCGATCCGGGCCCGGCAATGATGAGCACCGGGCCATCGGTGGCCAAAATGGCTTCAAGCTGTTGGGGATTGGCCTTGGACTGGAGGACGGTGGCGCTGGAAGTCATTCAGCAGCCTCGTCATCATCCCCTGTCCCTTTTCCGATGCGGCTGGCAATCCAGTTATCTAGATCGCTGCGCCGAAAGCGCCAAGTGCCACCGAGCTTGAACGCCGGGAGCTTGCCACTGGCGGCCAGGCGGTAGACCGTGCGCTTGCCCGCCTTCAAAAAGGCAGAAACCTCATCAATCGTGAGGATCTCGTCTGGCTGGTCGCTCATCGGCTTTCCCATTTCATTTGCGGAGTGCTTAGTTTACTGCCATATCTTGTCATTTTATTTCTTGATTGTGCAGACTTGAGCAAACTTGGCATCGGAGAGGTGCCTGACCGAGAGGGAACAACGGTGACATCGAACTACGAGGCAATTTGCGAGGAAAACAGGGAGAGCTACGGTACCAAGGGCGCTCAAAAATCGGGAAAGTTGGCCGCGGGCCTGTACGACGACCGCACGCACTTTATCTTCGAACTGCTGCAAAATGCCGAGGATGCCCTCGGTAGGCGCGGCGAGTGGTACGGGTCACGCAAGGTTGCGTTTTCCCTGAACCAGGGACGTCTGACGCTCTCGCACTTCGGCAAGCCGTTCGACGAGGCCGATGTCCGAAGCGTTTGCGACATTGCCGAGAGCACCAAAAACGAATCCTCGATTGGCCGCTTCGGCCTTGGCTTCAAATCGGTCTACACCGTCACCGATCTGCCGGAGATTCACTCTGGCGATGAGGATTTCGCCATTGAGAACTACGTCTTTCCCAAACGAATGGCGCGTTTGGCGCGCGCGGCGGACGAGACGCAGATTATCCTGCCCCTGAAATCAGAGGATACGAGCGCAGTCCAGGACGTCACGGCAGGGTTTCGCCACTTAGGTCCGGGCGCGCTGCTATTCCTGCGTAACATCGACGAAATCAACTGGAGCGTCGAAGGAGGAGCCTCCGGGTTCTACCTGCGTAACAGTCCCGAGACGCTCGGGCCCAATGTTCAGCGCATCATGGTGATTGGCAACGAGGATGATCGTCCCGAAGTCGATCAGAACTGGCTGGTGTTCCACCGCGACGTGTTTTCTGCTGAGCAGCGAAAGGCCGGGCGGGTGGAAATCGCCTTCTCGCTGGTTGCTGTGAAGGACGCTCCCGGTCGCTGGGCTGTGCAGCCACTGGCCAAGTCACCATTGGTGGTGTTTTTCCCGACTGTGGTTGAGAGCCACCTTGGCTTTCTAGTGCAGGGGCCTTACCGCACTACGCCCTCCCGTGACAACATCCCGCCCGGCGAGCAGTGGAACCAGCATCTCGTCAAGGAAACGTCCAGCTTGCTGGTGGAAGCAATGCGTTGGATGCGAGACAAAGAGATGCTGGATGTCGCGGCGCTTCGGTGTCTGCCGCTGGACCGCGAGAAGTTCCCACAAGATTCACGGTTCGCGCCGATTTTCGATTCCGTCCAACAGGCATTTCAGGAGCAACCACTGCTTCCGACCTTCGACGGCAGGCATGTCACCGCCCATCAGGCCAAACTGGCACGCACGCAAGAGTTGCGGGAGCTGTTCAGCCCGGAACAGGTTTCGGCGCTTTTTAACTCGGAGGTCTCCGTTTGGTTGTCCGGCGACATCACTCAGGACAAAGCACCCGAAATTCGCCAATATCTGATGCGCGAACTCGACATCGACGAGATCACACCGACAAAGCTAGTGCCGAGCCTGAGCAAGTCTTTCCTTGAGGCTCAACCTGATGAGTGGGTATTGCGGCTGTACGAATTCCTGAGCGGCCAGGAGAAGGCTCTGCGTCGCCACCTCGACACCGTTCCGCTAATCCGTCTTGATGATGGCAGCCACGTTGTCGCCCGCGAGGACGGGAAAGCTAAGGCATTCTTGCCCAGCGCCATTGCCACTAGCTTCCCGACGATGCGCCGCGCGGTGTGCGCGACACCCGAGGCGCGCCTGTTCCTGAGTTCGCTAGGCATCACGGAACCCGACCCGGTGGATGACGTGATCTGGAACCTCCTGCCAAAGTACCAGCAGGAAGAAGTGAATGTAGGCGACGATGCTTACGCTGCCGACATAGAGCGCATCCGTATTGCCTTCAACACCGACTCGGCTAGCCAGAAGGAAAAGCTCCGTTCGGCCCTGCGCGATACCAACTTTGTAATGGTGGTCGACACCGGCGATGACAAAGCCTACGTCGCCAAGCCCGGAGACATTTACATCGCCACCGACCGCATGCAGCAGCTATTCGCCGGCGTGCTGGACATCTTGATCGTCGACAACAAATACGACTGCTTGCGCGGTGAAGATATCCGCGACCTGCTGGTGTCCTGCGGCGCAAGCCGCTACCTCATTCCTCAAGCCACACCGCCGGGGCTGGGGCATTCCGAGAAGGTGCAGATTCGCCGTGAAGCAGGCCTTGAGCGCGCGAGCTGGGAAAACCAGCCAGAAGACTTCACTCTTCGCGGGCTGACGCAGCTGCTGGAGATCTTGCCCACTCTGAAACCAGATGAGGCAACAGCCAAAGTGAAGGTGCTGTGGGAGGCGTTAGCTGACCTTGAGGCACGTGGCACTGCTGCCTTCTACGGTTCCTACAAATGGGGTTATTTCCACGAGACGAAGACCGCCCGGTTCGACGCCACCTTCATCCGAACGCTCAATCATGTCGCCTGGGTGCCGAACGCCGACGGCGAGCTCGTACCTCCGGCGTTCGTAGTATTCGACACCCTCGGCTGGAAACCCAATCCTTTCCTGCTGACTAAGATTGCATTCAAGCCGCCGATTATCGATCAGTTGGCCAAAGAGGCAGGCATTGATCCCGCGATTCTCGATCTACTACGAAGAGACCCCGCTATCGTTGCTGAGCTGATATCTCGATTGAGCGCCAGTTCAACACCGGAGCCCGAATCATCAACAGACCCCGAGCCAGAGGCCGACGAGCCATCAGATGGCGACGTGTACGACGATGCGAAAGACCTGTATGGCGAGGACATGCCAGATATCCCCCCTGGGACACCTGATCCCGATGGTGGCGATGGCCAGGGCAACGGAGGGAGACGCGGCGGCCAAGACCATACTGATACCGGCACACCAAGCGGCAATGGCCAGGGCAGCGGCGGCGCTAATGGTGGCTTAGGTGAGCACGGCGGATCTGGCGGTAAAGGAAGTGGAAATGGCGGTGGTAAAAGGACGCCCGGAAAGGCCGGGGCGCGCCCCTTCATTTCCTACGTCGGCGCACATCCGGATGACAATGGTTCAGACCCCGATGGCCTCGATCAAGCGGAACGGATGCAAATCGAAGGGCACGGCATCGGCATAATCATCGGCTTTGAGCCAACGTTGCGCCGCACGCCGGACGGCAATCCAGGTTTTGACCTTTACGAGGCTGACAGCAGTGGCAGGCAGATTCGTTGGGTAGAGGTGAAGTCGATGACGGGCAGCCTGCGAGATCGGCCCGTGGGGTTGTCACACACTCAATTCGAATGCGCCCGAGTAAAGGGTGATGCGTATTGGCTGTACGTGGTCGAATACGCGACGGACGCAACAAGAGCTCGCGTACTGAGAATTCAAAATCCCGTCGCTCACGCTAAGACGTTCACGTTCGACCGGGGGTGGAGCGAAATCGCTCAAAAGGAACTTCCAATTTAAACGATTCAAGATGAGATTCGCGGGGCAGCGACTGAGCTTAATTGCACTTTCTGTTCCGTTGCCCCTCAATCCCCATTTTCTGACACTACGGCGTCCACCTCTACGACCTCAACCTGACAAACAGAGCGCTTAGCGTACGAAAATTTCCATTTTCTCTTTTCGCCCCACAAAAGTTATGTCGGTACGGCCGCGGAACTACGGCATATCGATCGTGATGGTTTCTTTAGAAGCGGGCCGTCAGCGTCAGGTAAGCTGAACGTGGTTGAGTGGGCAGTGCCACTGGAGAGCCCAGATATTGAAAGGTCTCAAAGACTTTGCGACCTGTCAGGTTTACCGCCGAAACCGAGATCGTGTAGCGGTCGAAATCGTAGGAAGTCTGCGCATCCAGCAGTGCGTAGCCTGGTACGGATACCGTATTAGGCAGGGTCAGCTCACGCGCACTGACTGCTGTAATACCGGCACCGAAGCCCAGTCCTTTAGCGGCGCCATCAAGTATCCGATAGCGGGCTGCGAGGCGACCGCTGTGCCGCGGTACGCGAGGCAGTCCATCACCGACCGGAATCGAGTTGTCCTCTGTGATTTCTGCCTGGGTGTAGGCGTAGTTACCCAGCAATGAAAAAGCGGGGGTCGGTTCCCAAACCAGATCCGCTTCTACCCCGCGAGCGCGTTGTTCACCGCTCTGCACCGAATAACCCAGAATCGCGTGGGTAGGGTCAGGATCAGGGGTGGACACATTACGGCGCGTCTGCTCGAACATTGCGAGAGTGCCTGAAATACCGAGATCGCTGAACGCCAGTTTGACGCCCGCCTCATAATTGCGAGACAGCTCAGGCTTGGGTGTCTCGTTACCAGTGAAGTTGAACGCTCCCCTGAAGCCAGTGGAATACGACGCGTAGAGCGCAAGACTTTCGGTCAGGTCATAGGTGATGCCAAACCGTGGTGTCAAACGATGATATGAAGTATTTACACCTTGCTCTTGTTGGTCGATGTCGAGCTGGGTCAATCGCAACGACCCCAACAAGTGCAAACGGCCATAGGTCGCTTGATCCTGAACGTATAAAGCCTTCGTCTCGTAACGGTTGGTTTGGGACACGATTGTTTCGGGCGTCGCGCCGTAGGAAATCCCATATCCCGGATTGGCAAGGTCAAGCTCGCCGATGAGTTCAATGTCGGACATCCCCGAGCTGAAGTGAGTGTTGTCGTAACTGATACCAACCAGCAACTCATGATCTCCACCCAGCGATTCGACTCGGGAACCTAGGTTGGTATCCAGCGTGCTTTCCCGGATGTTCGTGGGCAGGTAAAGCTTGAATATCGGGTAAACCGTGGGTGTCGTAGGATTCGGTCCTAGAAGGTTCGGAAATACAAGGCCGCCATAGTCACGAACTTTGCCCTCGTAATACTGAGCGGTGACGGTCAGTCGTGTGTCGTCGTTAAGCTCATGTGTGAGTTCGGCAGTGGTTGTTCGATTCTCGATAGTGGTGTGAGGTTGTCCACTGGTCGCTCCTGGGAAAGCGTTGCGATCAATCTGCCCGCTCAATGCTTGGGCGGCTGGCAGGCCGGAATATTCGAGCTGGCTGCGATTCTCGTATTGGCCTCGCAGTAACAGCTCAGTCTCTGGCGATAGCTGTAACGCGATACTTGGTTGTATCGACCACTGATGGCCGTTGACGTGGTCAATCCAGCTGTCATTTTCTTGATAGTCAGCGGCAATCCGTGCGGCGACCTTGTCGCCGATGGGTGTGTTGAGATCCAGCGAAGGATTCCCTGTGCCGAAGCTACCGGTGCGCATCGACAACAGTGCACTTGGCTCGGTCTCGGGTCGTTTAGAAACTACGTTGATCAAACCACCAAGCGGTGCGCCGATACCGCCGCCGTACAACGCTGATGTAGGGCCTTTGAGTACCTCAATGCGCTCGGTGCCGATGAGGCTGGTCGGGTCGATGCTCGCTGCCGTGCCGCCAAATGCAGGCAGCCCGTTCATGTAAATTTCCGCCGGAAAACCGCGCACGATTGGCTGAGCGAACAGTGCCTCTTGCGGCTTGGTTGCTCTTACCCCTGAGACGTTAACCAGCGCGTCAGCAAGCGAATGACTGCCCTGCTCCTTGAGCATCGTTTGCGTTACAACTTGAACGGATTGCGGGACTTCGACCAGGGGCGTGTCGGTGCGAGTGGCCGACGCAGAAGATGGTGCGCTGTAGCCTTCACGCGCCCCAGAAACGTTTATGGTTTCCAACGTCCAAATCTGTGATTGATCGGATGTCGGGGGTACATCCACGGCACCGTCTTGTGGGTGCGCAATGACCGGTAATGCTAGCCCCAGAAACACGCAAAAGGCATGGCGCCAACGCAGACGCGATGGATCAATGTAGAACAGCGGCCCGTTCTTGTCCGAGTACATGGGATCTTCCGATAAAAGTCATTTGAAGCAGAACGCGCAGAGGGATTCGGCGTCGGCGGACTCAAAAGCCGGTCGATGCAGAGTCGGCAATGCGCGTTCAGCCAAAAGTGGGTATGACGTTCAACGATCGAATCGGTGGCGCTCGGCTTCTTGCACCGAGGAATATCGGTGGCGCTGCTTGCTGGGGAATTAAGTGAGTAGAAAAAAGTTGTGATGGTGGAACATTAAGTTGAAACCTGGACAGGTTTGACTCGGCGAGAGCGGGATGCTGGAACAGAAGAGAGCAATATCCGCATTTTTCCCACACGACCAGATCATGGGTCTTGCCGGCAGAAGCATGGTGAGACTTCTGGCTCGTGCCAAGCATGTCGTGGCACTCCATGCCAGCCATGCTCATTGGTTGACTTTTGCCATGGGAAAGGCTGATCCCCTGACTGATCAGGGGGCCGGCGAAAATCATCAGTATGGCGAACAGGCTCAGCCATGCTCCGATAATGTGACGCTTACGCATTAGCAGGGCTTCTGCTCATCACGCGCAGCCTTCGATACCTGTGTCTGCCGCTCGTATTCGGGGATGGGCAACCAGCGTCGAAACCCGGCACCCCCTTTTCCCGTCAGAGGACACCAGGAAAAATCCCAGGGTGCCGGTGGGAAATCCTCTTTTTCAGGGTCAACACCCGCGATAGAACGAGGCGCTACTTTCCAGTCAAACACCCTCATCGGCGAGCCTTGCCAAGCCAATACCAGTCCTCGTGCTTGGCTATCGTCAGTATTTATCCACCGGGCCGCTGCCGCAGTCATGAAGGCATCTATGTGTTCTTCGTAGATGTGCGCCTGATAGGTCGACGTGAGTAACCAACGGCAGACACTCAGGTAGTAAGTCCAATTCAGCGACGGATGATTGCGGTACGCCCAGGTCATAAAACTGCGAAATATGTTCAAGCCGTCTGGTGGATCTAGCTTGAGCAGCCCCGGACACACATCGAACAACGTATGCCAATAAGGCAGCAATCTGGCATCCAGTTGAACAAAGCTGCGTGCGTTGCAGGGATAGTCTGGAAACGGCAATAGGAAGTCGCCACGACTGTTTATGCGCGACGTTTTGCTAACCAGCCGCGAAACGCCTGAAGGAATAACTACAGAGCGCATAGCAGCCTCCATGCCATCGTCGCTTGCGATTTATTGAATGCAGGAAAACTGAAAGTCAGACCTTCGGGAGCACTGGAACTGCAACCGGAGTGATTAATAACGCGAGACATACTGCCTTCTCTACAAGACGATTGGAGGGCGTTCAACGGCAGTCGCTGCAGCGACGACCTAGCGTAAACGGACGACAAAAAACGAGCGGTGGCAGATAAATCGAGCCAGCCCCTTGGAAGCGTTAACTGAGGGAAAGCTCGAGGATGGGCTGAGGATCAGGAGTATCCAGAGGGTTGCCTTGCAGTGCATCTCGCGACTAGAGCGCGGCTTTTGTCCAATTCGTAGTAGCGAGGTCAGGCAGAAAAGTAAGGCGATGCTCAACTTCGCCACAGGACAGAATAGGCAGCAAAGACTACCGGCCCAACCACGGGTTGAACGGTCAGTGAAGTCCATGCTCTGTGCCGGATTATGGCTGCCCGATGCAGAGCAAACTGACCGCCACCAACAAGTTCGAGCCCTATCATCTGCCATGCCCTAAGCCGAATCACCAAGTGGAAAACTGCTGCTACAGGACCTTTTCTCACTATGGCTTAACACTCTCAGATCCGGCCATTAACGTTAGACATGCTGGCCACCGTTAACGTGAATCTCTGCGCCGTTTACATAAGAAGCGCCACCGGTGCAAAGGAAGTAGACGAGCGAGGCAACTTCTTCAGGTTTGCCCAGCCGGTTCATCGGCACTAGCCGTTCAACGATTTCCGCAGTGCCTGCGGACAGTATTGAGGTTTCGATTTCTCCAGGTGCGATAGCGTTGACCCTTACGCCATGTCGGCCAAAATCAAAGGCCATTTCCCGAGTCAGGGCGGAGAGCGCAGCTTTGGATGTGGAATAAGCGACACCTGCGAACGGGTGCACCTTGGATCCTGCAATAGAGGTAACGTTGATGATGCTGCCTTTTGCAGCTTTCAATTCATCAAACAGCCCCCGCGCAAGGAGGGCCGTAGAAAATAGATTGACATTGAAGACCTTGATCCAGGTTGCATAGTCGGACTCCAGAACACCAAGTCGTGTCCCCTCAGGCCCCTTAGGCGAAACTCCTGCATTGTTTACCAATGCATCCAAGCGTCCGCCCAATTTTTCCCTGATGGCCGCCAGGCTGTCACTGACGCTATCAATATCTTCGAGATCAAGATGAATGTGGTTGAGTAAGCCCTCGGCCCATGGGCATTCAGCGACCCAGTCCTGGCGAGAGGCGGTGAAAATCCTCCACCCAGCGGCTTGAAAGTGTTTGACGGTGGCATGGCCGATGCCACGACTGGCACCGGTCAATAACAATGTCTTCTCGCTCATACATGCATTTACCTATTAGAAAGTTTCGCTTTGTTTTTAAGCGGTCTAGGTCAAAAAAATCGCAATCTTCGATGCGCTACTTTTTGGCAGGTTGTCATGAGAGGCCATGACTCTGATAGCCGCTTTTGATCGCTGCAAACGTCCGCTGGTCCGCTGGGATCCCAAGCACTTTTTGGCCATTTCTCGTTTCCTTGCGTTGAAGCGCCTGAACGGTGATGAGCGTCCTTCTCTCGGATGAGGATGAGTCAATCTTACCGTTCGAACGTCGACTCTACGTCTGACTGCAGGAGGCGGAAACGACATTTTTCCCTCATTACCGGTCACGGGATGGCCCACTTACGGCGGCACTAAACTGCAGGGTTCTTCCGTCAAGAATCGCTGCTTCGACGAGCTGAGCCCTAGCTCAGAATCGTAAGTTCGCGAAGGGTCCAAAGCCAGTTCCGGCTGGCTGCGGTTTGTTAGGCACGGCACTCGATTGGCGGCTTGTACGAAGTTGAGCTACTCGCCCGGGATATAAGCAATGAGGATCGGCGGCGCATATCTGCTTAGGCATGCAACGTGACTTCGGCGGACGCATACGAACTGACCTCACAGCTCTGTTGTAGTCCGGCCGAGGCTCCTTGCTTGATCATTATTCGTGCTCATGGACTCTCGACAAGCTTGCATTCCATAGGCTCATTTCGTAACACTTGAGTTGCGTAGCTGCCTCCTCAGTCGTCGGTACGCGCTAATATCTACCAATCCAAGGAGCGATGAATGCGTGTGCGTCCAGCGATAATCGGTGACTCAGAGGGCATGAGTAAAATCGCTAAGGCTACCTTTTCACTGGCGTGCCCAGCAGACACTCCAGCAGAAGAACTGGAGCGCTACATCAGCGAAAATCTGACCGCGCGTTGTTTTCAGATCGCGCTGGATACGTCAAGCCAAGAGGCGCGAGTGTTGGAGAAAGCCGGAGATATCGTGGGTTTCAGTTTGGTCGACTACAAACCAGATCGATTAAACATCCCACTGGCGGATGGCATCCCTGAGTTGAAGCGATGCTATGTCGATTCAAAACACCATGGAACCGGTGCCGCACAACTCCTCTTAACTGCGACTCTTACTGGTATTTCAGATCGTATCCGGCTCACGGTGAATGATCAGAATGCCCGCGCAATAGGCTTCTACCAACGTAATGGATTTTTGACAGTAGGAGAAACCAGCTTTCAATGCGGCGATGATGTCCACCGAGACTTGGTGATGGTACGTGAACTGTAGGGTCGCGGTTTTTGCGTAAGCGTTCCGGGAAAACAGATTGCGAGACTCCTGCATTCAGGCGATCGGTGCCGAGTACCCAGGTCAGGTCGCCGGACGCTCACAATTAAGGTCAAATCGACTGCAAACACGTAGTCAACTGGAGTGCAATCTTACGACAGGTAGGCACCCGTCTAATTAGGCAAGGTGTGTTGAGCGTATGCTTAATGCGGTTTGGCTCTGGCCAGGAAATTTCCGTTGGGTTTGAAGCATAAAGAGCGGGTCAAGTTGACCCGCTCTTTATGAGCAATTCAAAGCTGTCCAGGCTACGTGATCACCGCTTACGGCCATTGGAGGCAATGCTAGTGTCGGCTCGGTTCCACCCACCACCTAGGGCTCTAATCAGGTTCACCGTTGCAATTGCCTGAGTACCCGTCAGACGGCTCAGTTGCAGTTCGGTTTGTAAGACTTGGCGCTGAGCATCGATAACGTCCAAGTAGCTGATCTGCCCCTCTTCATACTGAGTTTTAGAAAGTCGCTCTGTCCGTATTGATGCTGCAACAGCTTCGCTTTGATTACCTTTCTGATCATCGAGCAACCTCAGATCTGCCAGGTTGTCCTCTACCTCTCTAAACGCCACCAATACTTGCTCTCGATACTTCGCAACCTGCTCGTCGTATCGAGCCCTTGCAGAGGCGAGATCTGCTTTCCTCCGACCACCATCAAATATCGGTAACGTCAGCGCCGTTCCCGCAAGGGGGCCTAGTAGAAAAGACCGAGTCGACCAGTCGAACAGATTCCCCAGCGATGACGACTCGAAGCCGGCGGAGGCATTTATGTTAAGCCGCGGGAAAAATGCTGATTTCGCCAATCCGATTTGTGCATTAGCCGCGGCCATAGCTCTCTCGGCGGCAGCAATATCTGGACGGCGCTCCAGTAGGGCTGATGGTAACCCGATAGGCACCTGGGTCGCGATGGGCTCTATAGGTGAGTCAGGGAAGCCGAAGTCGGCAGGAGACTTACCCAACAACACGGCAAGACTATGTTCTGACGTCGCGCGAAGCCGTGCGATCCCTACCGAGTCCGCCCTCGCGGTCGATAGTTCGTTGCGAGCTCGCGAGAGGTCAAGTTCGCTTATGTCACCTTCTTTGAATCGCCCCTCTACTAATTTCAGGGTGTTTTCGCGCAGGGTGACCGTGCGACGAAATAGTCGAAGTTGGTTGTCGTACTCACGCAGCTCGAAATAATTTTTAGCCACATCAGCTTGGAGGGCTAACAGCACAGAACGATACAGCGCCTCGTTCTGTGCTTGATTAGCGAGCGCAGTGTTCACTTGTGAATCCACCTTCCCGAACAGGTCTACCTCGTAAGAGGCCGTCGCCTGCGCCCGCCAAAGAGTCTGCGTGGACCCATTCGCATCGTCAGACAACAATTGTGAGGCAGGAGACAGGCGTTCACGCGTAGGACCAAATCCCGCATCTAGGGACGGGAACCATCCCGCTCGGGCTGATTGGGTCAAGGCTCTCGATTGCTGGACTCGTGCGGCAGCCGCCTTCAGATTCTGATTAGCCTCTGCGGCTTGCCGCTCCAGGTCGTTTAGCACCGGATCGCCAAAGACTAGCCACCATTCCCCACGATGCTCGGCATCGGCCGGTTCAGCGTTTTTCCAGGCGCTATCTTTAAGCAGTGATGCTTGCTTCTGTTCAGCCGAAGCTTCCTTGAACGCCTGAGGAGTCGGGACGTCGGGGCGGTTGTATGTCGGCTCCACAGAGCATGCTGATAGAAGCGATAGCAGCGCTGAGGAAGTTAGCAGTCCAAAAATAGACTTTTTGGGTAATTGGATCATTCGTTTGGCTCCGATCATGAGTCCAATGCTTCCGTTGTCAGGTGAGGCGCGTCTTTTTGAGCCACGTGTATTTTGCCACCTGCCAGCGTACGCAGGACCACGTAGAAGACAGGTGTTAGTGCGAGACCGAACAGGGTCACGCCCAACATGCCGAAAAACACCGAGATCCCCATGGCTTGGCGCATTTCTGAGCCCGCCCCAGTGGAAAACACGAGTGGAACAACGCCCATGATGAAGGCGATCGAAGTCATGAGAATCGGCCGGAGACGCAAGCGGCTCGCTTCAATGGCAGCCTTCAGCGGCGAGTACCCGTCGTGCTCTAGTTCTCTGGCGAACTCGACTATCAAGATGGCGTTTTTGGAAGCCAATGCGACCAATACCATCAACCCGATCTGGGTAAAGATGTTGTTGTCTCCCTGCGTGAGCCACACCCCCGTGAGTGCGCACAAGATGCTCATGGGAACGATCAGGATTACCGCCAAAGGGAGGGTCAAGCTTTCGTACAGTGCGGCCAGTACGAGAAATACGAGCAAGACGCTGACAGGGAAGACCCACATACCGGCATTACCTGCCAAAACCTTTTGGTAAGTCAGCTCAGTCCACTCGAATTTTACGCCTTGAGGCAATACCTCGGCTGCAATGCGCTCTGCAGCTGCTTGGGCCTGGCCAGACGAATAGCCCGGCGCTGGGCTGCCGTTAATATCCGCTGCGGTGTAGCCGTTATACCGAACCACCATGTCCGGACCGTAGGTTGGGGTGATACGAACCAGAGACGATAGGGGCACCATTTCTCCACGGTCGTTTCTGGTTTTTAGCTGAAGGATGTCATCTGCTCGCTGACGAAACGGTGCGTCGGCCTGCACTCGTACCTGATATACACGGCCAAAACTGTTGAAGTCATTCACATACAAGGAGCCAAGGTATACCTGCATGGTCTTGAATACATCGGTAACAGACACGCCCAGCTGTTTGGCTTTCACACGGTCTAGCTCGACGTTTAGCTGCGGGAAGTTGATCTGATAGTTTGTCAGTGACCCACCAAGCTCCGGGGTCACTGCAGCCTTGGCCATGAATGCTTGAGCGGCCTTGTTAAGCTCCTCATACCCGAGGCTACCTTGATCTTCCAGCTGCATTTTGAAGCCACCTAGTGTGCCAAGCCCGAGTATTGGAGGCGGTGGAAAGGCTGCGACATAGGCTCCTTTGATACTGGCGAACTTTTGGTTAAGGGATGCGACGATGGCCGCGGCGGACTCATCTTTCGATGTACGCTCGCTGAGAGGCTTGAGGGGGACAAAGACAATCCCTGCGCTAGAACTGTTCATGAATCCGTTAACGGACATGCCAGGGAAGCCGACTGCGTGAGCAGCGCCCGGCTGCTTCATGACTATTTCGCTCATCTGGCGAATCACTTCTTCCGTTCGGTCAAGCGAAGCGCCATTGGGAAGCTGGGCGATGGTGACCAAGTACTCCTTGTCCTGCATGGGAATAAACCCAGCAGGCACAACGTTCCCCATAACCGCAGTGAGACCCAGAAGAACCACATAAACAACCAGCATGCTGCCCTTGCGCTTAAGGATGCCTGTTACGCCTTTCGAGTAGTGCTCCGAGCCACGATTAAAAACCTTGTTGAAGGCTCGAAAAAAACCGCCCAGTAGCTTATTCATCACCCGCGTTAAGGCGTCTTGCTTAGCGTCGTGGCTAAGCAAAAGTAGTGCGCTGAGGGCTGGAGAGAGCGTGAGTGAATTGAAAGCAGATATCACTGTAGAGATCGCAATGGTCATCGCAAACTGCTTATAGAACTGGCCCGTGAGACCGCTCATAAATGCCAACGGTACAAACACAGCCACCAACGTGAGTGCGATGGCAATGATGGGGCCGCTGACCTCTCGCATGGCTTTATACGTGGCGTCCCTCGGGGTCAGACCGCTGGCTATGTTCCTCTCCACGTTTTCAACCACAACGATGGCATCGTCAACGACGATACCAATGGCTAACACCATTCCGAAAAGCGACAGGGCATTGATTGAGAAGCCGAAGGCCAGCAATAGCGCAAAGGTACCGATGATGGACACCGGTACAGCGATTAAAGGGATGATCGCTGTACGCCATGATTGGAGGAACACAATTACGACCACGACCACCAGTGCGATGGCTTCGAGCAGTGTTTCTATAACCGCCTGAATGCTCGACTTCACGAAGCGAGTGGGGTCGTAGATAAGCCTGTAATCCAGGCCTGGAGGGAAATCAGCGCTGAGATCTTTGAGTGCGGCGCGGATTTGATCAGAGATCTCCAGCGCGTTAGCGCCAGGCAATTGGTAGATGGCGAGGGAGACGGCGGGTTTGTTGTCCAGCAGCGCACGCAATCCGTATTCAGCCGCAGAGAGTTCGACTCGGGCGACATCCCGCAGATAAGTAACTGCGCCATTGGGGCTAGTTTTGAGAATGATGTCGCGGAACTCGTCGACGGTCTTCAAGCGACCCTGGGCATTGATTGTCAGCTGTACCGCAGTACCCGGCGAAGAAGGCGCAGCACCAACGGCACCCGCAGCAACCTGAATATTCTGTTCTTGAATGGAAGTGACAATCTCCGAGGCGGTGAGATTACGCTGTGCCACCTTTTGCGGATCAAGCCACACACGCATTGCGTAGTCACCTGCCCCCCACATATCGACACGGCCAACGCCAGGTATCCGCTCAAAGCGCGTTTTGACGTTCCGTAGGCCGTAGTTTCTCAAATACGTTGTGTCGTACCGATCATTCGGCGACACGAGGTGCAGAAAAAGAACTAATGAAGAAGAGCTTTTGAGCGTAGTAACACCCAATCGTTGTACATCTTCGGGCAATCGTGGCAATGCTTGATTGACTCGGTTCTGTACCAACTGGGTAGCCAAGTCCGGGTCAGTTCCTAATGCGAAAGTTACAGTGATGGTCAGGTTACCGTCACTGTTCGCTTGGGACTGCATGTACAGCATATTCTCAACGCCGTTAATTTTTTCCTCAAGCGGCGCAGCAACTGTCTCGGCAATGACTTTTGGGTTCGCTCCAGGATACTGTGCGCTGATTGTGACCGAGGGCGGAACGACCTCTGGGTACTCAGAAATCGGCAATTTAAATATTGCTATCAACCCTGCAAGCAGGATCACCACGGATAGTACGCCCGCAAAGATCGGACGATCAATGAAGAACTTTGATATGTTCATTAATGACTCTTTAAGTGAGGCGGCTACTTGCTCTCAGCGCTGCTTGAAGGTTAAAAAAGACAACAGGACGCTTAAGGATGCACTCTGTTTCACAATCAATGCATGGATCAATAAATACTGAGTGCCTGGGGGACACTCATTATTTACTGGTGAATTTTAGTTAGTGCTGTCGTGGGTCAGTGAGCGTTTCTAGCCTGAGCGTCATTTTGGGGAATTATCTTTCCTAGAACCTGCTCCCCTGGACGGACTCGCTGAATACCGCCTACCACCACCCGTTCGCCCTCTTCGAGTCCGGACGTGATAATGCGATAATTGCCTTGTAGATTTCCCAGCGCTACCGGGCGATAAACAATATGGTCATCTTTTCCCACCACTAAGACAAATCGCTTGTCTTGATCGGTGCCAATTGCCGCATCATCAATAAGAAGGGCCGCGTATGGTTCACTGCCGCCCACTTTTACACGTGCATATAGCCCCGGGACCATGGTGCCATCAGCGTTGTCAAACCGTGCACGCATGCGGATAGTGCCTGAGGTAGTGTCGAGTTCATTGTCTACGGATTGGATGACTCCCCGGCGCGAATACCCTGTCTCATCTGCAAGTCCTAGATCAACCGGAACAGTAGCCTTATTGCCGAGTCTGTTGATGTACTTAAGATAAGTCTGCTCATCAGCGTTGAACTCTGCGTAAATGGGGCTAACAGAGACAAGCATTGTTAAAGGTGCCGCGCCTGCCCCGGCGTTTACGATGTTTCCAAGTGTTATTTCTGCCCGCGATACTCGACCAGAAATTGGAGCTGTAATCTGGGTATGGCCGAGATCAATTTTAGCTGCATCCAGCGCCGCTTCAGCAGTCTTAAGATTGGCACTGGCTTCCAATGCCGCGTTGTTTTTTTCATCGTAGTCACGTTTCGCTATTGCATTTTCGGCAATCAGGCGCTGTGCCCTCTCCCAGTCGCTTTTCGTGTACGCGGCGCGAGCCTGAGCTGCTGCAACCTGCCCCTTAGCTCGTTCGACTTGTGCTTGGTAAGGTCTTGGGTCGATGACGAACAGAGTGTCCCCTTTTTTTACCAATTGGCCATCATGTATGTTGACGTCCGTTATGGTTCCTGCAACCAGCGGCCTAACCTCAACTTTTTCCACCGCTGCTAATCGGCCAGAGTAAGTTTGCCAGTCGGTAACCGTTTCTTTTTTAACGACCACGACATCTACCTCTTGGACTGGGGGCGGGCCGTCCTGTGCTATAGCTTTCTCTGAGTTATCGACCACGCCAAAGGCAACGACTCCGAAAATAATAAGTATACCTGCGGAATAAAGTGCCAGCCTAGTGCGGGGTTTGGAATTAGCGCTCATCATGACTCCAAGATTAATTCTGTTCTAGCTTAGCTGTTGTGTGAATGAAAAGTTCCGATGGCTCATTCACAGCAACATGAGGTGGCGTTTCTTAAAGCGCCAAGCTTTTTGGAACTCCAGCGATACCGTTTTTTTTAAAACGGTGTGCGGCACGCCCGGATAATTATGTCGCCGATCGGTTTTCGCTGCCCGAGACGTGTTCACTGGTTGCGTTTTTTATTCTGCGTTCGATACATACCCACCACAAGGTAATAACAGCGCATACCGCTAATAGTGGGAAAATCATATCGTTCATACCCTTCCAGCCAAGTGATTGCAATAGAGGGCCGGCGGCCAAAGTTGCAAATGCAGTGAACGTGTATCGAATAAACTCTGCCACTCCCTGCACCCTAGCCTTCTCGGAGGGATGATGCGAAGCAGTCAGTAGGACTGTGCCGCCCACAAACATAAAATTCCATCCCACGCCTAAAAAAAGAAGTGCAATATAGAATGCCGCCAAGCTGTCCGAACAATGTGCAATCAATCCGCAAGCTGCACTAAGTGCAATTCCCAAGAACAAAATCGAAGGCAATCCGAATCGGGAAATCAGGCGTCCAGCAAATAGTGACGGCGCGTACATACCTACTAAATGCCATTGAATAATGCTGGCGCCATCATTTATTGAGTGATTGCTGGCGACAGCCGCCAGCGGTGTTGCAGTCATGATGAACATCATCACCACGCCGCCTATCACGTTATTCGCGAGTGCCGCTAGTGAAACTGGCTGTCGAAATATTGTAAGTAACTTGCGTGGCGGCTGTTCGTGGCCATGCAGCTCCAATGATTCTGGAAGTGCATCTTCATAGCCTAACCAAAGTAATGCTGCCGAGGCAATGCCGAGCAGGCATACCATCAAATAAGAACCGGCGAATAGGGTAGCGAATAAATTCGTGCTCCAACTCGCTAACAAAGGCCCAAGAATAGCGGCGATCACTCCGCCCGCAAGCACCAACGAGATTGCGCGTGCTTTGCGGTCGTCAGGTTCCGAATCTGTCGCCGCCAAACGGTAATACTGGGCGAACGCTTGAAAGATACCGACGGCCGCTGTCCCGATGCAGAATAGCCAGAAAGAGTTCAGGAAGACCGCCCATACGGAAATCGATCCGCCTATTGCGCAGGTGAAGGCACCTAACACAAATCCATGCCGTCTTCCGATCGTCTGCATCAGAGTAGAAGCGAAATATGTCGCAATGGCGCCTGCTACGGTGATCAGTGCAAAAGGCAGAGTCGCGAGCGATTTATCAGGGGCAAGCTGATATCCCGTCAAACCGGTCAATGTGAGATCGATCGCGATGGCCGCCGTGAATAATCCTTGGGCTATGGCCAACACAGCCACATTCGAGCGACTTGACGATTTTTCTGGCGCTGGAATGTCTTCCGACGACTTTGATGTACTCATTGCACCCGCCTCCAGCTAAGAAGATTTGAGGTGACAGCCCTTACAGCCATGACGACTCTCCCGTTGAGAAACGGGAGCATTCTCTATGTCACTTATGGCGGGAGAAAGGACTTACTTCCCTCCTTTTTGGCCGTCATGCTGCATTGGCCAGCGGATGTCACAGACAGGAACGCAAATAGCGAAGCGGGACTACAAGGCAAAAAATGAGGATGACGTTTTTTGAGGGTTTTTTGCTCTTTTCGCCATACGACTTTTAGAGGATTATCCGAGGCAAGCAGTACGAAAATCGCCAACAGGAGGCTGGCAGGGAATAGTAATTGTGAACAGGATCAATGATTTTTGGAGAAGGTAATTCCATGCGTGACATCGCTTTCCTGGTCTTTCCCGAGTTTCAGATTCTGGACCTTAGTGGTCCGCTGGCCGCCTTTGAAATCGCTAAAGAGATCGGGGTATCAGATCCCTACTGCTGTTCGGTAGTCTCGTTGTCGGGCGGCCCCGTTATGAGTTCGTCTGGTCTGGAAGTAAGGAGTCAGAAGATCAGATCAAGCCCGTACGATACGTTGATCGTGGTCGGCGGTAAGGCTTTTTCCAAACCCTATGACCTTCCCATGGTGTCGGACCACCTCGCTAATGCGGCCGCGAAAGGTACCAGGCGAGTTGCGAGTGTTTGCACCGGGGCTTTTCTATTGGCTTCGGCGGGCCTGTTAGACGGTCGCAGGGCTACTACACACTGGAGGCAGACCGCGCGACTGCAACGCAATTTTCCGAAGGTGCGGGTACAGCCCAATCATATATTTACGAAGGATGGTGGCATCTGGACGTCTGCTGGCATCTCTGCGGGAATCGATCTGGCGCTGGCCATGATTGAGGAGGATCTGGGAAATGCTGTTTCCCATGAGGTCGCCCGCGCCATGGTCGTGTACCACCGTCGGCCAGGAGGGCAGTCACAATTTTCGGCCATGGCCGATATGGAGCCGACGACGGATCGCATGAGGGAGGTGCTTTCCTACATGCGAGAGCATCTAAACGAACAGCTATCAACAGAGCATTTGGCATCAATTGCTTGCCTCAGCTTGCGCCAATTTGGTCGAGCCTTTCTGCTGGAAACGGGGGAAACACCCGCTAAAGCTGTGGAGCGTTTGCGTGTCGAGGTCGCGAGGCTGCGCGTTGAACGTGGGGCGGAACCGATCGAACTGATAGCACACTCGGTTGGCTTCAAGGATCCGGAGCGGATGCGCAGAGCCTTCATCAGAGTTATCGGGCACCCTCCTCAAAGCATCAGACGGCTGGCCGCACATCAGGGTGTTAGCGCTTATGAGGTTACGGTTGAGGCTGAAGTGTCTTAACTGCCCGCTCAGGGTTCATTGCGCTCGGCGCAATCCCCTTTGCAACGGCGTATTTGAGCGCTGTACCGAAAGTCTATTCCTCTTAAAGCCGCCTCATCAGTAGATTCTAATTTCGGAAGGGGAAACAAGTTCGACTAAACCGTATGGCGTAAATCGAGGGGACTAAGTCGTTTTGCAAAGCGCTAGTGACGCTTAAGCTTCAGCTTCTGGGTTTAGTGACCCCGAATGGTCGCGGTAAATCTCAAATCTACTAATGGGACAGTTATGAAAGAACTTTCAGGCAAACGTGCATTCATCACTGGCGCTGCACGTGGTATTGGCGCAGCTATCGCTATCGAGTTGGCAGAAAAAGGAGCTGATATTGCTTTCAGCTATGTTCGCTCTGGGGATGCGGCGGAGGAACTGGCCAGAGAAATTGAGGGATTGGGTGTTAAAGCCTTCCCTATCCAGGCCGATAGTGCGGATCCCCAAGCAGCTACGCGTTCTGTACATGAGGCAGCTAGGCTTTTAGGAGGGTTGGACATACTAGTAAACAATGCGGGCGTCGCTTTTATTTGCCCGCTAGAGACAATGCCGCTGGATCAGATAGACCAGATCATCGCCGTAAACATTAGAGCAGTGATCTTGGCTTCTCAAGCAGCCATTACCTATCTTGGAGAGGGCGGAAGAATCATCAATATCGGTTCCTGTCTGGCGGAGCGTGTGGCCTTCGAATCGGTCACAGTCTATTCCATGTCCAAGTCCTCCCTACTTTCCTTTACACGAGGACTTGCTCGTGAGCTAGGACCGCGTGGCATCACCGTTAATACTGTGCATCCTGGACCTACGGACACTGATATGAACCCAGCCGATGGTGATGGTGCCGATGCGATGAGGGCTCATTCAGCATTAGGCCGATACGGTACTGGGAAGGATGTCGCAGTGGCGGTCGCGTTCATCGCAAGCCCAAGCGCTAAACACATCACCGGCACCGGGTTAAGCGTGGACGGGGGCGTAAACGCGTAGTCCTGATTTATCTACCTACAGACTCTCTGACTAGTTACCCCAGGCACCTTGCTAGTAAGACTGAACGCCATTACGGGGCTAAAGAACTTGGTAGTTCGGGCTGATTTCCAGCAGTCATTCTAGTTGGGTGGCCGGGGAACTTAAATCTTCTTTTCGCGAACGCCTGGTTAGACGAACCACGTTTTACAGTTGAGGCGCCGTCAAAAGCATTAGAGACAACACCCTCAATTCAATCGCACTAGTGATCAGCTCGACCTGAACCGATGTATTTATCCATCGGCAGCACATGATCAATGTATGAAGTAATAATTCAAAGAAGACTTGCTAATCCAATTTTTGGTTTTTTCGTATAAAGAGGCTTGAATCAATGAGCGTTTTGTTGACTCGCCGTAAGGTGATTTCAGGTATGGGACTTCTAGGTATCGGCATGCTGGCAGGATGCGATACCCGCGGTGAACTATCGTACAAATACGGCAAAGACTTAAGCAATAAAATTCTTGGGCGCACATTCCGGCTAAAAGACACCGACGGCGAGGTAAGAACGCTTTCAAGCTATCGAGGCGTGATGCCCATGATTTTTTTTGGATTCACTCAATGTCCGGCAGTCTGCCCCACCGCCTTGGCTCGTGCAGTTAAAATCAAAAAAATGATGGATAAGGACGGCTACTTTCTTCAGGTTATCTTTATTACGCTCGATCCCGAGCGGGATTCACCAGCCGTCCTAGACGCCTATGTAAAAACTTTTGATCCGTCATTTATCGCTCTTTACGGAACGCTAGAAGAAACAGCGGCTACAGCCAAAGAGTTTGGCGTGTTTTACGAGAAAGTACCGATTGGGTCAACATATACACTTACTCATTCATCGACAAGCTATGTGTATGACTACCAAGGAACGCTACGCCTTGGATTTTCTCAAGCACTTTCGGCACAACAATGTGCAGAAGATCTGATTACACTCATGGAGATTTGCTAATGTATTCAGGTCCAGATTTGACCAATATAAATCAACACGTTAAACAGATCGTACTTGGGTTTTCTCTACTAGGGCTGGCTTTCCAGGTTTCAGCCCAAACGCAGATAGAGGGCGCATGGGTTCGCGCGACAGTGCCAGGACAACAAGCGACTGGTGCGTTCATGACGATAACTGCAAGCAGCGACAGCAAGCTGCTCAGTGCCCAGTCACCGGTGGCGAAAATCGTGCAAGTTCACCAGTCGACAATCAAGAACGACGTGATGCGCATGCAACCAGTAGAGTTCGTCGCCTTGCCTGCTGGCAAAGCAGTCATCCTGGATCCCCACAGCTATCACATTATGCTTATTGACCTGGTGAAACAGGTAAAAGAAGGTGACCAGGTGCTTGTGAATCTTACGGTAGAGAACGCCAAGGGCGAGAAGGAATCGATCAAGGTTGAGGCCACCGCGCGAGCTTTAAATATGGCTGATGACGCAAAAATCAATCGATAGTTTCAACGATGAGCGCCAGTAGATAAAAGTGGCTGACCGTGACGAGCGTTTAAACTGGGCGACGCCGCCAGCCACGTTGTCGGATTCGCTGGCCGCGTTTATCGAGTAGATTCGGCATGAAGCTAAGGCAAAGAGTTTTTTTGCCTTAGCTACCTTCTTGCGTGTAACACAACAAAAAATTGCTGGCTTATCTCAGGTGACCTCGCGCGCGACCCTTGTCTGGTTGCGATGCACCTCAGGTTAGCGCGTTCAAGCCTTTTAGCATCGGCTTAGAGGAAGAGGATCTTGCATCTGACGGGCTAAATTTATCCGATGCGGCTCCGTCGCTTGCTTAGGCGTATCGTTGGAATATCTTCGAGATTATTTTCCACTGACCGTCGATCTTGAGCAGCGAAAGAAAGTCGTGGAAGCTCGCGCCCAAAACGTCATTCTCCATGTCCACTCGGACAACTGCAGCTGTGGGTGCGATAGCCAAGATATCCAGGCGACTGCGGGTGTTCGGCGAAGCGCCCAGTGCTTTGAAGAAACTAGCAAATACAGGAACAGCTGGACCTTGAAGCAGCTCATCGCCGGTGTAGCCCCACATTATCGCGTCTTCGTGGAAGGCTTTCTCAATTCCAGCGATGTCCCCAGAGCGATAACCGTCAATATAAGCTTGAGCTGCCTGAATTACATCGTCGTATTCAGTCGTGGCGACTGGTTTTATATGCAAAGTCATGTTGAACCCTCGTAGCTGCCTAGCGAAATGTGCGTGTTTATGGGCCTCGCAGAGTCACGTACCGCGATCACCAAAATGTTTGCTACAACGAGTGCTCCTCCCCTGGCTTGGAGACGATGCATTCATACGTAGCGGGCCCACTCCTGAGTAAGCGTACTCAAGCCGTTGCCTTACGAGCATTGGACTAAAACATTGGTGATTCTTAGTGCTCTACTGCGCCGCCTGCGAACCTGTAAAAAGCGAGCATTACAACCGTCGCTCATGGTGTGCGTGTCACCAACTTTACGTAGGAGTATGGGAAACGAAAACGACGTTTATCCCTCACTTTAAGCCAATAAATCTCGCTACTAAAAGCCATGAAGGGCGCCAGGCTCCGTGGTATTACACTAGGGTTCCCGTTAATTTGAGACTTAAAACGCTGGAGCTGAGCTGCGATGTACCGAATTGGATTTTTTGTCTGCCCTGGTCATGATGCCCTCGATCTTGCTGGGCCACTGTCTGCATTCAATCAAGTGGCGACGGCTGTTGGTCATAAGCCGTATGAGCTTCGTGTCGTATCGCACTCCGGAGGATCGGTTATTGGTAATTCAGGCCTTCCGGTCGAAACTACTCCAGTTTGCCAGCACACCTTTGACACCGTGATTTTTGTGGGTGGCGAAGTCGAGCCAATGCTGACAGCAGAGAATCTCGCCGCAGCAAGGCAATTGATCGTCAACGCTTCGCGAGTCGCCAGCGTGTGCACCGGGGCGTTCTTGCTTGCGGAAATCGGGCTGTTGAACGATCGGCGGGCCACGACGCACTGGAATCACACCGCACTACTGCAATCGCGTTTTCCCCGCATCAAGGTTGAGGGGGACAATATTTTTATTGAGGACGGGCACATCTGGACGTCGGCCGGCATCGCTTCCGGGATCGATCTGGCCCTCGCCCTGATTGAGAAAGATATGGGCGTGAATGTAGCGCGCGATGTCTCCAGATTGCTGGTCGTTCCATATCGACGGCCTGGTGGCCAGTCACAGTTTTCCGCGATGTCACAAATGGAGCCAGAGTCAGATCGCATCCGTATTGCGCTGAAATTCGCGAGAGAGCATCTGGCCGAGGAGTTGCCCATTGAGAGACTCGCCGATGCGGCGAGATTGAGCCTGCGACAATTCGGACGAGCGTTCCGCCGAGAGACAGGTGAAACACCAGCTAAAGCAGTGGAACGCTTGCGCGTCGAAGCGGCGTGTTTACGTCTGCAAGAAGGCAGCGAGCCGATCGAGCAGATTGCTCAGGCGGTCGGTTTTACTGACCCAGAACGAATGCGTAGAGCGTTCGTTCGACTGCATGGATATTCACCGCAGTATGTCCGCCGCGAGAATCGGTTGAGTGTTGAGTGCTCGATAATCAATAGCAGTACATAGCGAAGCCGAACTCATCCTGGATGCACCCGCTGACTTATGGCTCTTGAGAATGCTGAATCCATTCATTCAAAAGGAGCCGAAACGTGCGAAGGATTGTAAAGATGGCATTCACGTGGGTGCTTACAAGTGGGCCACTAATGAGCCAACTCTAAACGTAAACCCCCCGTGCGTAGGTACGCGCGGGGCTATATGCTTGAACGACGCCAGCTTAGGAACTGACCCTAGAGCGACCCCGCGGCATGGCGCAGAAATGACTGATCAAGGTCCGCCGAGAACAATGTTACAGAGCAACGATCACGCGGGAGCTAGTTTTGATAACTGCGCTCGACGCTTCATATGCTCATTCGCGACTCTCACAGCCTCGTCAGTTCTCCCCCACAGCCCCTTTATCTGTGCGACGATCTCCGGCCGCGCGGTACGTGGATTCCCCGAGTTCATTGTCGGCTGCGGGTCGTACTCGAGCACAAGCTGAGTAAACTCTGCCGCATCCTGGCCTTTAAGCTCGGCGATGACCTTCAGCGCAAAGTCGATACCTGCCGTTACACCGCCACCTGTGATTCGGTTCCTGTCGACGCATACCCGTTCGTAGCTCGGTTCGATACCCAGTGCGATAAGGGGTTCGTAGAAAGGCCAATAGGTCGCTGCACGGTAGCCCTCCAATAGTCCCGCCATAGCAAGAAGTACAGAGCCTGTGCATACAGCGGTTACATAGGTGGCAGTCTTGCCTGCGCGAGCAATAAAATCGAGCAGCTCCTGGTCCTTCATGATTTCAGGCGTTCCTCCGCCACCTGCGACAAACAGCACGTCCAGGTTATCTGGAACGTCATCAATCGTGATCGTGGGGTTCATGGTGACGCCCATATCCGTGGGAACGGGCTCCAGGGTCTTCCAGATTATGTGGGTTTTGGCATGAAGGCCGAATGCCGTCTGTGGGCCGGCCAAGTCCTGCAGAGTGAAACCAGGAAAAATCACCATGCCAATCTGCAGTTGGCGGCCTTCAGTCTCATTGCTCATCTCATCAGACATTACCGTCTCCTCTCTTCGTACTTGACTAAAAGAGTATTCCTGCCGGACGCTGCACGTGAGTGGCTTAAATGACATCAAGCGATCGTTTTCTGCCAGTTATTTTGATTGTGAGAGCGGAGGTCGACGCCGTGCATAAAATTGCGGTTCTGGTATTGAATGACGTGGTGCCGTTGGACTTTGGTATCGCTTATCAGGTTTTCGCTTTGGCTTCTCAGGTTGATGGGAGCAAAGCTTACGAGGTGGAGGTGTGCGCACCCGAGCGGACAATTCGGGCCACTGGTTTTGATATGCATGTGCGGTACGGCCTCGACCGTCTTGAGCTGGCCCACACCATTGTCATTCCCGGGTGTGAAGACCCGTTTGGAGAGGTTCCCGAGGCGGTAAGAATTGCTCTTCGCCAGGCACATGCTCGTGGTGCAAGATTAGCGTCAATCTGCACAGGAGTTTTTATCCTTGCCGCGAGCGGTCTTCTAAGCGGAAAGCGCGTCACGACGCATTGGCGCTTCGCCGAGGACTTGGCCAGGCTTTACCCAGAGATAACAGTAGAACCTAATGTTCTATTCGTTGATGAAGGTAGCATCGTGACTTCGGCGGGTGCGTCAGCGGGATTGGATATGTGTTTGCATCTCGTGCGACGCGATTATGGTCAGTCTGTTGCGGCAAATACTGCCCGTCTAGCGGTCGCGCCACTGTACCGTGATGGTGGTCAGGCCCAGTTTATTCGTCAGGAGCTTCCAGGCTCTCCTACGAGCTTGGCGCCGTTGATCGAATGGATACGGGACAATTTGAACAGTTCGCACACGGTCGATAGTCTTGCGGCTCGCGCCAACATGAGCTCCCGCACCTTCGCTCGGCGATTTCAAGAACAGACTGGTACTACTCCTTTACAGTGGCTTCTGACCGCTCGTATTGATCGAGCGCGTGCATTGCTTGAGGAGAGCGAGATATCGATTGATCAAACGGCATTTCTTTCCGGATTCGGGTCTGCGGTGACCTTCCGGTCGCGGTTCCGAAAAGTCGTTGGCCTCACGCCAACTGAGTACCGTCGTCGTTTCAGCTCAGTAAACTAAAATCCAAATACCCGCAGACCATGGGTTTGGATTTTCAGGACGACCGACACGCTCACATTGATGCGTCAATCGCCAATCCCGCTGGCGATCAATGACAGTACCTCGCTCGGCACATTTTTCGGGGCACAACAAATTCGGGATGGGAGCGCTGTAGTTTCACTACGGCGAATCAAGAACTTCCCATGGACAAATGCTAGAAAATCATGCCCATATGCCAGCACCTTAGCCTGAGTCTTTACTGTCGTAACGCTGGGCGCTATCAATGGATTTCTGGTCCGAGAGACCCGATAGTCGGTCAGTTGTAGGGCGGGTTTGCCTCATATTCCCTCCTGCTCGAGTGTCGCACTGTTCAACTGCTGATCTTGCCAGGCCGCGCAGGTCAGCCCAGTGCCTTTCCACCGTCCATTATGTATGACCATTGGCTGTGCGCCCGTGGATAATCAAAAATATTTCAGACCTATATCACCTCTATGAACGCCCGCCTGTATCGACTGCAGTTGGGATTTTGGCGTGCCTGCACTTCGCTTAGCACGCTCATCATTTGAGAGGATCTGCGTATGTATAGCCCTTGCCCAAGTTGTAACTCTGGACGCATCGTCACGAAAAATATTGGGAAACAAGCAGGCGGTTTGATCGGTGCCGCAGGCGGCGCCGCCAGTGGTACAGCTGGCGCTCTGTCCGGCGCCGAAGCTGGAGCTGTTTTAGGTGTCGCCGGAGGCCCAATAGGCATCGCGATCGGGAGCGTCGCTGGGGCGATTTTAGGGGGGTTGTTTGGAGGGGTCGCTGGCGGTATCGCCGGGGCCACGCTCGGTGAACAGATCGATGACAAGGTACTGAATAACTATCAATGCCTAGAGTGCGGTTACAGCTTCAGCGCTAATCGCTAAATCATCGAGTCAGCCCCTGTTTCTCATGCAAACAGGGGCTTCCCCTTTGTCAAAGGACCTATTCCCATGGCTCATCTCATTGAACAAATGGCTTATGTTGGCGCAACTCCCTGGCACGGTCTGGGTAGTCGCCTTTCTCCGAAACAACCCATCGAAATCTGGCAGCGCGAAGCGGGTATGGACTGGAAGATCCAGGACAGCCCGGTGCATTTCAAATCCGATAGCATCGGTGCACTTGGCTCAATTCACACCTTCCCTGACCAGAAGGTTCTCTACCGCTCCGATACTAAGGCCCCGTTGTCCGTGGTTTCTCAGCGCTACCAGGTCGTGCAGCCGCGCGAGGTCTTGGAGTTCTATCGGGACCTCACTGAAGTATCGGGCTACGAGCTGGAAACGGCCGGCGTACTCAAAGGCGGTCGCAAGTTTTGGGCGCTGGCCCGCACTGGCCAAGGAACGACCTTGAAAGGCAACGATCAGGTCAATGGTTATCTCCTGCTGGCCACCTCCTGTGACGGTACCTTGGCTACCACGGCCACACCTACAACTGTGCGGGTAGTTTGCAATAACACGTTGACTATTGCGCTGGACGGTTCGTGCAAAGCGATCAAGGTGCCGCACAGCACGCGCTTCGATCCACAGGCAGTAAAAAAGCAACTCGGTATCGCTGTCTCGCAATGGGACAACTTCATGCACCGGATGCGAATGCTATCTGAACGCAAAGTTCAGTGGCATGAAGCCATGGGATTCTTCATGAACGTGCTGTGTGATGCCAATCCGAACATGCCACTACCGGCAGTACTTCCCAACGAGCGGGCACTACGCAAGGTGCAATGCCTGTATGAAGGTCAGGGTCGCGGGTCAACCCTGGAGTCAGCTCAAGGAACCGCCTGGGGCCTGCTCAACGCCGTGACGGAGTACGTCGACCACGAACGCCGTGCGAGAAGCATCGAGTACCGTATGGACTCTGCCTGGTTCGGGCAAGGAGCACAGCTCAAGCAACGGGCGCTGGAGGCGGCGCTACAACTTGCAGCTTAGGCCTAGTTTTCACTGTCCTCATAAACCCCTTCCCCATTCTGTTCTTCCACTCCCTAAACGCCTGATCAGCTTCGTGCTGGTTGGGCGTTTTTTATGCCTCAAGGAAATGACTATGAGCACTCAATCCCTACTAAATCTCAGAACTAAACCCCGTCCTGCCTTACGCTTGGTCGGCACCAAACAACTGCCGCGTGAGGACTGGTTGACCGTGCGCAAGCAAGGCATCGGCAGTTCGGATGCCGCCGCCGCTGTGGGCCTGAACCCTTATAAATCACAGCTGGAACTCTGGATGGAAAAAACCGGGCGTGACACTTTACTGCCCATGATCGATCCGCAGGATGAGGAAAACCCCGCGTACTGGGGCAACATCCTGGAGCCGATTGTCGCATCCCACTACACCCGGCGCAGCGGTCATCGGGTCCGCCGGGTCAATGCGGTTCTGCAGCATCCTGATCCCAAACTGGCCTGGATGCTGGCCAATATCGACCGTGAGGTTATCGGTGCGTCAGAAGTGCAGATTCTCGAATGCAAAACCGCCGGCATAAACGGCGCACTTCTCTGGAAAGAAGGCGTGCCCGAGTATGTGCAGTTGCAGGTCATTCACCAGTTGGCCGTGACTGGCAAGCAGGCGGCGGATGTGGCGGTACTGCTCGGAGGTCAGCATCTGGAAATTCATCGCATTGAACGCGATGAGTCACTGATAGCTCGGTTGATTAACCTGGAACGGCTCTTCTGGGATTACGTCGTCAGTGACACCCCGCCGCCAGCAGACGGTTCTGCCTCGGCGGAGCAAGCTTTGCGCTGTCTGTATCCGCATGACAATGGACAAATCCTGGATTTTAGCCACGACACACTGCTCTGCACGGCCTTTACCGAACTGCAGAACGTGCGCAAGTCGATTGCTCTGCAGGAGAAGCAGGAAGCTCAGCTCAAGCAAACGTTGCAACAGGCCATGGGCGATGCCAGTCGGGCGACCTTCGCGACCGGCAGCATCACGTGGAAGAAAGCCAAAGACAGCACGGCCCTGGATATCCCCCGCCTGCTGAAAGAAAAACCCCACCTGCAAGTACGCTACTCGACCACAAAAACCGGCAGTCGACGTTTTCTGCTGGCCTGAACGCTCGCTCGCGCTTCCCTTATTCCCATGCCCTTTCTATCCAACGCCACCCTGGCCGTTTACGCGGTCTCGGTGGCATTTTTATTTCAGATACAGGAGAACTCTCATGCTCAAAGGTTTAGCCATCACTCCGCCGATTTTGGGCCGAATATCCATTGGCAAGCTCGTCGAAAAGAACGGCAAGCGTCTACCGGAAAAGGACGATCAATTCACCCTTACCTCCCAAGTACAGAGCCGTGACGGCTGGCTGCTGCACCCCCTCAATGAGGAGCTGCGTAATGGCCAGGACGGCAAACTGCGCAGCATTCCGATCCGGCTGCTGTTCAACGAGCCGGACCTCAACTTTCGAGCCGACTACAGCCTGTTCGACCGCAACACTGGTCGCCCGCTGTGCGTCGGCAATGGTGAGACCTGCAAGCGTCTGACCAAGGATGGCATTCAGTCGTTGCCCTGCCCTTCCCCGGATGGCTGTTCACTGGCCCAAGGCAGTGCCTGCAAACCTTACGGCCGGCTCAACGTGGTGATTGGCGATGACGATCCACTTGGCAGCTTTGTCTTTCGCACTACCGGCTACAACAGCATCCGCACCCTCGCAGCGCGACTGCATTATCTGCAAGCCATCTCCGGCGATCGACTGGCCTGCTTGCCGCTGGAGTTGCGTCTTCGCGGTAAGTCCACTCGCCAAAGCCACGGTGTACCGATTTTCTACGTAGACATCACGGTACGCAGCGGTCTGGGCATGGAGGATGCCTTACTTGCAGCCAAGCAATTGGAGGAGACCCGTCAAGCCGCAGGCTTTGACCAGAGCGCCTTGGATCAAGCGGCACGGCAGGGTTTTAACAATGGGGCCTTTGAGGACACCGTGGAGGACACAGGTGCCATCGTCGAGGAGTTCTTCCCTGTCATTGAAGATCAGCCCAGCCGTATAGAACTCACCCCCCCTCCACCGGCAGCGCCTGCCAAACCCTCACTTGCCCAGAAGCTGGAATCGCGAGCCTCGCAGCACAAAAGCAGGTCTTCGGTTCAGTAGCCATCAACTCTTCTGCGTTCTTCCCTATTCGCTCAGGAATACCCGAATGAAATATCACAAGCTGATAGCCGGTGAAACAATCGGTACCTATGTCATGGAATCCCAGGTTACCGAGGCTGACATCCTGCAGATGGCACAACAATTGGCAATGAGCCGTCTGTCTAAAGGCCGGGCATTAACGGAGCCAAAGCAGGTTTTTAGCCACCTGCAAACACTGCTGCAGTACCACGAGCACGAGGTCTTCGCGCTACTACTGCTCGACAGCAAACATCGAGTGATTGCCTTCAGGGAGCTATTCAGAGGCACACTGGATGGCGCCAGAGTCTACCCGCGAGAAGTGGTCAAGATTGCGTTGGAGCACAATGCGGCAGCGGTGATTTTGGTACATAACCATCCATCCGGCGACCCTGAACCCAGCCAAGCTGATCGCACGTTAACCCAGGCGCTCAAGAATGCCCTCAGCATGATTGGCACCCAGACGTTGGATCACATCGTTGTAGGTCATGAAGGCTGCGTATCGCTGGCTGAACGAGGTTACCTTTAACTCCAATGTACACACCGTCCGATGGACCGCCTTTGGCATTGCCAGGGTGGTCGTCGGCACGGTGTCCTTCTATTTTTTTGTCGTGATTCAGCGTTGTGCTCAGGTTCTGCTGCACCCGAAACCATGGGAACCATCCCCAAAAACCTTCGTGCTCGACTTACACAGGTAGCTCGCACGATGGAAGAAGGCTGCCTGTCCGGCTATCTCGTCGCGATACAAGTGATAGTAAGGATTTTGTGGAATCTCGACCAATCCCCTGACAGCCTCTACTGATAACCCTAAAGCGCTTGCCCACGCTCCTTCCAAGCGATTAAACATGTTGTCTCTGCCTGATTCGAGCTTACCCAGCGCATTGAATGCATCGTAGTTCAGCAAGATCGCAAAGTGATGATGTGGTCGCGCGTGCTGCCCTTGTTCCCTAGCCCAGACGTAACGCACCTTGGTGTCGTGAGCGTACTTATTCACAAGTTTCGCCATTTGGCGATTGTGCTTGATTTTGGCTTTAAAGGATTCGATGAAGCGGTCAATAACTTCGTTCGTGAAAGCGTAATCGGGCAATTGACTGTTAGCTGGTAGCCGCAGGTCAAACCTGAATGCGAACACACGAGGGTACTGATTAAGCGCTCGAGATACCGTCTGATGAAGACGGTTTAGGTACTCTTGGATGAAAGGCCCCTTATCCACTTGCACGGTCAAGCCTTGATAAGAACCTTCGTAGTGAAGGGTTAAATTCGTGTTGCCTGGATATCTAGCCATGATGGAGCTCCGAGTATTTAGTTTCATATAGTCAGGCCCACTAGTACATTTTTACTTACACCTAAGAATGCAGAGCACAGTACTGCTCTGCTTAGAGTGCCTACATTCCTTCCGACACACCCCTACACCTAATCAGTACAGACAAGCCAAACTCACAATAGAGAAACTGTATAAGCATAGTACCAATACCGAAACTTTCTAACGATACAACACCAGACAAAACACTCGCAAACCCTGTTAAAAAAGATAAATTACAGAGAAACAACAACTCTGGAAAAACACCATGAAGGATAGTTCCTTCATGGTATTAACTAGAACCTATCCAGTGAAAGGTAAACGCAGCAGATCCTCAAGCATCATTCTCCACCAACCGATCCCGCTCTTTAACTTTACTTAGTATCCAATCGTGAACTTCACTTTCCAGCCAACCCACACAACGGTCCCCCAAGGAAATAGGTTTGGGAAATAAATCTCCCGAAATAAACTTGTAAATCGTAGATCTAGCAAGGCCAGTTAGATCCATGACCTCTTTCAAACGAATTATCCTCATGAACGCAGCTCCTGTATTCGTCCAGAGGATTGGCAAGCCCAGTAAAAATTAACGTGCTACAGACTCTACCCCTCACCCAAAGGAAGAACCTGGCGAGGCAACCTTGGCAAAGCAGCACACCTAATGGCAATCAAACGCAAAAATTGCTTGTGAAATGGAGGTTGCTCCACTTCGCCAGATCGCCGCATAAAAAGGCTAATCACCCCAGTAAAGACTGAATAACCGTGGCATCCTATCTACTAGAGACACTCTTGATTGACACTTGTACAATGTTAGAGTACACCTACATTCTTACTTAATTTACGCTAGAAGGACTCTATAGTGGCACTACACATCGAAGACGATCTTTCCCAAGTTCTTGGTGAGACGGAATACAGTGAACGCCACGATATATGGCTGTGGTACACACTTTCATTCTTTGAAACCACATTTAATCCAAATGACTACTTTGATACTGGCATGAGAGAAAAAATGGCCAGTTACTTAAAAACTAGACCATGGAGAGTCGGCGAGCTACTGAAAGAAAGACAGAAGCAACTCGTCCACAAGAAAGATATTGAATGGATAATAGAAGACCGTCGTGCAACAGAGTGGGCGACAAGAGAAATACAAATCTCAACCGAACACAGCCAACTTAATTACTACTTTGACCTCTCAGGGAAAGACCTTCCTTTAGCGATCCTCGACGTATGGCAAAAAGATATAACTCAAAAAACAACACTACTAAGACATCTTGAACAGCGATGGAAAAGCCACAAAACAAACGACAAAATGTATGCCTGGTTTAAAGGTGACGACCAGAAAAGCCAATTCGCTTGGGACTGGCTAACAAAAAATCTCTTCGCCGCCACACTTGGATTCACACCATTCGAAAAATTCGAAGACCTTTTGATTTTTTTTGACAGGGCGAACTACTCACAAGAACAAAAAGAACTTTATATAGGAAAAATCAAAAAAGGATGGACTCAAAAAAAATACAGAGAAAATCTAAAAGGAAAGGCTCAGTACAACTTTGTTCTTTCAGACAAGGCAATTGAAAGCCTCGAAAAACTGGCAAGCCACCATGAAGTAAGCCGAGCAAGAATTTTAGAAATCTTGATAGAAATGGAGACGGAAAAAAATGACCACATACCAGAACGACTCAGAACTTCACAACTACTTAAAAATTTATGACTAAAAAAACAGCACCACTCTTTTAAGTTTATCAATTACTGAAGCGATAACTCTATCTGACGAAAACACTCGACTCATTACTTAGTACTTTGCCTAACGATTTGAGGGAAACGCCCGCCTAGAGCAATACCACCTTTTTTGATCGCCCGTTTGTTTAAGTGCTCTAAGGAGCTATAGATAGCTATGTGCTTCTTTAGCTCTATAAGACTTGGATTACCCAACCTTTCCAGTCTATGCCGAGTTACAGGCATCCCACACTGCGGGTGACAAACGTGATAGAGCGCGCCAGTATGGTGCCACTACGAGAGGTGCGACGCACAACTCAAAAACCGTACGCGGGGATAGCCGTTATCCCCGTTAGCACTCGCAATCTAGGGAAGGGCTATATGCGGCTGAGTCGAATTACGATCAAGAACTTCAGAAATTTCAAGCACCTCGACGTGAACTTGGGGCAGCACGCGGTGGTACTGGGCGAGAATAAGGTGGGAAAGACCAATCTGCTCTTCGCCCTACGGATGATCCTGGACCCTACCCTACCTGACTCCGCGCGGCGGCTGCGTCTTGATGATTTCTGGGATGGTCTGCCCAGGCCGCTGAAGGACGATGATGTAATTGAAATCTCAGTTGAGTTCAGCGAATTCGAGGACAGCGTAGAGCTGCTTGCTGTACTTGCCGACCATTTGGTTAACCCCGCACCGATGGTGGCAAAGGTCACGTATCGCTTCCAACCTATTATGGGCATTGATCGCGCCCCTCGCGGCGAGGCGGATTATGAGTTCGTCCTTTTCGGAGGCAATCGCCCTGAGAATTCGGTTGGATACGAGTTGAGACGTTGGATGCCGATGGATCTGTTCCCAGCACTTCGAGACGCTGAGTCAGACCTTGCTCGCTGGACGCGCTCTCCGCTACGGCCGTTACTGGACCGGGCGGCGCAGACCATCGACGAGGATGACCTTCAGGAGATTGCTGACGAAGTACATGCAACGACATCCAGGATTGCAGCCTTGCCCGAACTCGCTGACGTTGTGACGCAGGTCAATGGCCAGCTCACAGAAATGATTGGCGAGATGCATACGATCGAGACGGCTCTAGGCTTTGCCCCAACAGATCCTGAGCGCTTAATCCGTGCACTGCAGATGATGATCGACGGCGGCAAACGAGGCGTAGCGGAGGCAAGTCTCGGCTCCGCCAACGTGCTGTACCTTGCGCTGAAACACTTGGAGCATCAGTACCTAGTGGAAGAAGGGGAGCGGCAACATACGTTCCTGGCGATTGAGGAACCTGAGGCGCACCTACACCCCCATCTGCAGCGCCTGATCTACCGAAACTACCTGAAGGAGCGAGATGAGGATGAGCGCAGTTCAGAGCTGCGCAGCATTCTGCTCACGACCCACTCGCCGAACGTCGCGAGCGTCGCTCCACTCTCAAACGTGGTCGTTTTACAAAGCATCCGTAAGGAAGGACATACCGTTGCAAGATCACTTGCGGGAATCAAACTCAAGGTCGCTGACCGGGAGGATCTGGAGCGATACCTGGACGTCACACGCGGTGAACTATTCTTCTCGAAAGGCGTAATTCTTGTAGAGGGTGATGCGGAAAAATTCCTCCTTCCAACCATGGCACGTCTTTACGACAAGTCGTTCGATTTTGATGCCATGGGCATAACTGTTTGTTCAATCGCCGGAACCAATTTTGCGCCCTATGTGAAGCTGCTGGGCCCCGAAGGACTCGATATTCCGTTCGCTATACTTACTGACTTTGACCCCAAAGGCTCGGAGGTAAGCCAAGAAGACGACGACCCGGAAGCCAAACATATAAGTGATAGTTACGGGAAAAGCCGCGTGATAAACCAAATCATGCGGGCTTTGCTTCCCCCAAAGACTTGGGACGATCTCACAGGAAATAATTTGCTAAAGCTTGCGCCGTCGCGTGGAGTCTTCCTAAACGAATTTACTTTTGAGGTCGATGTCTTCAACGCCGGCGCCGAGGAGCACTTCCAGAAGACTGCCAAAGGGCTATCGGCTAACAAGAAGATGCACGCACGCTTCAAAGCTTTGGCTGAAGACCCTGATTCTTTGGACGAAAAGCTATTTCTCAAAGACATTGACTCCATCGGCAAGGGGAGATTTGCCCAACGGCTAGCTTCCACGCTGCGAGCCGCAGACGACGATGTGTGCCCTACCTACATTAAAGATGCTTTGGAGTACATGAGGGAGAAGCTGCGATGAGTGCTGCTAGACCCGAGTATCTGGCTGCTGCTGACGACCTACGCGGCAATGATGACCAATGGGCGGCCTACGAGTCGGCAGGTAACTGCGTCATTCTGGCTGGCCCCGGCAGCGGTAAGACCAAAACCATTACAGTGAAAATCGCCAGACTGCTTGCAGAGACGGTGCATCGACCACACCGCATCGCATGCATAACGTACAGCAATGCCTGTGCGTCTGAGTTGAGATCAAGGTTGAACAAGCTCGCAGTTGAGGATGGCAATCGCATTCTCATCTCCACGGTGCACTCATTCTGTCTGACAGAGCTCGTACTGCCGTACTCGAACTTGGCAGGTGTGGCAGTGCCAGAGCCATTGGCAGTAGCGACACCTGCCGAAGCCACTCGGATTTTCAACACGGCATACGCCTCGTTACATAGGGGATATCCGAAGAGCTACGTCCGTATGGCGTGTGACAAGTTACGACGGACGATTCCAGATCGTAACTCGGCCGAGTGGAAAGCATGGTCTTCATACGAAACGCAAATTGTCGAAGCCTATGAAGATCTGCTCTTGGCGAAAGGGCAGATCGATTTCGACGGTATTGTGCTTGCTGGACTAGAGTTGGTTGAGAAGCACGAATGGGTGCGCCGTGCAATACGGGCAAAATATCCAGTTGTGGTGATAGACGAGTATCAAGACCTTGGCCTACCGCTGCACCGCATTGTTCGAGCCTTTCTGGATGCGAACGTTCGGATCATCGCTGTAGGTGATCCGGATCAGTCGATCTATGGATTTACCGGTGCCAACCCCGCTTTGCTAAAGGCCCTGGCGCAAGACGCGCGTATTGAGCCGGTCACCCTGAGGCTGAATTATCGCTGCGCCGATCGCATCATCACAGCATCAAGGTCGCTTTTTCCCGACCGCGCGGATTTCCAGTCTCACGATGACCGACAAGGAGAGATTATTATTCACAGGCTTGAACGCGACCTCGCCGGTCAGGCGAAATATGCGCTCGAAACGCTCGTGGCAGCTCTGCTCGACGCAAATGACACCTGGTCCCCAGGTGACATTGCCTTGCTTTATCCGAGCAAGGTTGAAGGTACTGAGATCGCCAAGGCAGCTGATCGCCTACAAATGCGGTACTTCCGCCTAGACAGTGGATCACCGATCAAACGCACACGCTTAACCGAGTGGCTCACCGAGGCCGCGCGATGGTGTGCCGGCGGCTGGGAAACCGGTGAGGTACAGCTTTCCCATTTGCTCAAAGCTTGGCGGCGCTTGCAACGGGGCGGAAACACTGAGACTCAGCTACACCAGTCTCGCAAACACCTGATCTCAGCTCTCTTCGCGTTAAGAGATGGCGCTTTGTCGCTTCATGAATGGCTAACCTCCTTAGCTACGGCCGTTCTGAACGACATGCTTCACGGCGAGCCAGGCCTGAGCGACGAGATCGATAACCTTAAAGATCTTATTGAAGCTGCCGCTGATGGCGGGGAGCTTGAAGACTTCACTGTCCAGATTTTTGGTAATCAGGGAAAGAGCCCGGATCAAATTAACCTTATGACGCTTCACAGCTCAAAAGGGTTAGAGTTTCAGGCAGTGATCATGCTTGGGCTGGAAGAAGGCGTGGTCCCAAGCAAATACGTTAAGACGCCCGAAGCATATGAGGAGGCCGCGCGCCTGTTTTATGTGGGTGTCACCCGCGCCAAGGCGCAGGTACATTTAGCGTTCGATAGGGTCGAGTCTCCCTTTATCACCACAATCCGAACGGCGACCTAAATGCGCTGAGGATTGCCTGATCCTAGGGAGCACATACGCGATGACAATCAGGCACCTGCTGACTCGCCAGAGCGAATGAAGACATGAACAAGCGTCAGCAATTGCTTTCAAAAGCCGTTGGTTGCGCTCAAAAGCGAAATCCGAATTACAGCTATGGAATCGGGCATTTGTCGAGGTAAAGGCGGGAATCTAAGGACATTCGCAGTTGGTATTCCAAAAGGTATTCCAATAGAAAATCAAACCGTAAATAATCTTTTATAATCAGCAGGTTAAAAGATCTGTTCAGATTACCCCGGCCCACCACTTCAACATCTAAAGACGTCCACGGACGTCTTTTTTTGTGCCTGAAATCCAGTGAATACGGCGGTTTCAGGGCTATTGGGGCTTTCGAAGTTTTTTGAGTTCCAGGCGGTTTGATATTCCCAATGGTATTCCCAACTCCCCAGCGCAAATGCTGGGAATACCAAAAGGTGTCAAGGACTACCTCTCATGTACGCCCCCTCCGACCGCCGCTCAAGGCAGTCAAACCAAAAGACCAGGACTACGCCCTCACCGATGGCAACGGGCTCCAACTGCGAGCCAGGGTCAATCGCTCGATGGCCAGACATCGACTTCGACAAACGCATCTGGACCATCCCTGCGGAGAGAATGAAAAAGCGTCGTCTGCATACCATCCCGTTGACCGAACATGCACTCTCGCTATTGGAAACGCCTAAGCCCCTGCCCGCCTATGCCCTTCAAACAAAGCCCCTGGCGCAATTCACTCTTGTACGGGGGCTCTGCGCAAAACCAACATCGCAATGAAAACCGCACCGACGCCACCCACCGTGATCATCAATCCATGCTCGCTGATGTAGGACACTGTGGCCCCCGTGGCAATGGGCCCCAACACGCTGCCCAAGGTATAGAACATCGCAATGGCCGTCATGGCGGTGGACACTTGATGTTCCCCAACCCGGTCTCCCGCCTCAATCACTGCCAGGGTGTTCATGCCGCCAATGGCGCCTCCCCACAGGAACACGATAATCGTCGCCAACCAAGGAAGCGGCTGGCTGAACGGAATGGCCAGGGTGCCCAACAACAGTATCAAGCCGCAGACTAATTGGCCGACTTTGTACGAACTGCGGTCGGCCATCCAGCCGATCGGCAGTTGCAGGACGGTGCCGCCAATGCCGAACACCGATATCAGCAAGGTGGCGGCGGTCAACAGATAACCGGCCGAGAGGCTGTAGCCTGCCAGGAACGATACGGATGAGGTTTCCGAAAAGCCTGCGATAAACGCGCCACACAACGCCGTGGGGATGACGCTGAACAACTTGCCATGGCGTTTTTCCGCCGGGGTTTGCGGTCGCGTATCGTAGCCCCTGAGGGTAAAGGCCAGCGCACCGGATAACAACACGATCACGGCACAGGCGTAGTAAGGCGCGGCGCTGCCGACGCCGAATACAACCAACAGCAGCGGGCCAACCGCAATACCCAGGCCCATCAAGGTCTCATGCACGCCGATCGCCCGGCCGCGCTCGTCTTTCGAGGCGACCGCGACGATCCACGTATCGCAGGCAATCCAGCGCAGGATCAAGCCAATACCGAGCACGAAGTTCAGCAAAAAAATCAGTACCAAATGGGTAGTCAAGGTCATGCCGATCAGCGCAGCAATCGTCAGCGCTGCGCTGAGGATATTCGTCTTGATGAGCCCCAGATGGGCCAGCAAACGCGGAACCCATTTGTAGAGCAACAGGATCGCCAACCATGAGGCACTGACAATCACCCCGATCTTTGCCGGCTCGACGCCTTGCTGTTCCAGCGAAAGCGAGAGCAGCGGAGTGACGGTACCAATCTGCACGATCTGCGACAGGGCCGAGAGGGTGTTTATCTTGGTGAGCGCAAACCAGCGTTGTTTGTCGGTGTACTCAATACTGGCATTTTCCATTCGTGACCGACCTTGGCTAGACAGCGGTAAAGTGTTCGAACTGCCACGGGCAGAGCTCACCTTCGGGCTTGTGGAATAGAGCATTAATGGTGTCCAGAGGCGTCCAGTCGGTCTGGATGCCTTCGAGACTTCCGAGGAAGGGTAGAGCAATTTCCAGCACCCGACGATGATCCATCTGTTCCGGCTCGACGATCCCGCGGTCGGGGTTTTCGATGGCCCAGAGGATGCCTGAATACACACCGGCAGCCACTTGCAGGCTGGTGGCCGTGTTGAACGGGGCAATCTGCCGTGCCTCGTCGATGCTCAGGATCGAACCGTACCAATAGGCGTTCAGGGCATGGCCCATGAGCAGCACGCCAAGCGCGTCGACACCACCAGGGGCAATCTCATCGTTCATGATTCGCTTGCTGTCCTGGAGCTTCCAACCTCTCCCGACATATTCGTGCACCGACAGCAGTGCATCGTCGCAAGGGTGATAGGCGTAATGCACCGTTGGCCGGTACAGCAGCACGCTGCCATCCTTGACCGTCAAAAAGTCGGGAAGCGAAATGGCTTCGTTGTGGGTGATCAACAGACCCGTGCAGGGACCACCGTTGGGAGTCCAGGTTTTCACTGGCACCGAGGCACCGGGACGCTCGAGGTAGATTGCATTATTTGAACCGAACGGGTGATGGCGAGCGAAGGGTGGCCAGGTTTTCTCATGGGACCCCCAGCCCAGTTCGGCGGGCTGTCCGGCTTCGCTGACGAACCCGTCGACTGACCAGGTGTTGACGAACTCGTCATCAGACTTGATGCGTGACGAGCGTTGAGTGTCGCGTTCAGCGATGTGTATCACCTTTACGTTCAGCGCCATCGCCAGTTCGCCCCAGGCCAAGCGCCCCTGGGCCTCAGGCACGGCCACGCCGAGTTTCGCGGCGAGCTGCAGTAATGCCGCTTTGACGAAGTGCGAGACCAGGCCCGGGTTCGCACCGTGAGTCACGACCGCAGTAGGACCCGGCCCGAGCTCATCTCTAAGGGCCAGCAACTGGTCGCGCAACGCGTAATTGGAACGCTGCGAGGTGGTCAGAGTGGGTTCGTTGTACATGCCCTCCCAGGGTTCGATGCAGGTATCGAGATACAGCGCGCCTTGAGCATGGGCAAACCTGATCAGGTCAGCGCTGCTTACATTAACAGAGAGGTTGATGATGAAATCACCAGGCTGGACCACATCGCGTAATACGTGGCCAAGATTCTCGGGCGTCAGCGCCACGTCGATAAAACTTACCCCCAGCTCGATAAACGGCTGGTGTTGCTCTATCTGCGGAGCGATGACCACAACCGATGAGAGGTCGAATGTGCGCGCGCGAACCAGCAGCCCGATGGTCGCTTTGGTGATCGAGCCGAAGCCGATAAACACCCATTTTTTGCCGGAAAAACTCGCTTCCTTGCTCATTTCAAATGGCCTCTAGAGTGGACTCGGTTGCGTCCAGGTGTTGGCTGCCTGGGGTGGCGGTCTCGCTGAAATCCGGTAGGCGTCCGGTTGCGAAAAACTGCTCCCATTCGCAAAATATCTTGGGCACGTAAATCAACGGCATATCGTGTCGATACAATGCCTTTACCGACTCTGCAAACGCCGGATCCTGATGATTGGCGAACCAGTATCGATTGTTGTCATGCAAGTAGACTGGACACTTTTCAACGTTAGTCATATTGATGTAATTGCCCAGTGTCTTCTCAGCGATACGCTGCCAACCCTGTAACACCCACTCGTAGAGCTGACCGCGCTCTGCCGAGGTCAACTCGTACACCTCGCGCTTGAACTTCTGCACGCTCATGTCGCGACAGAACATTGAAAAGGCATACACATCAGAGTTGAAGTTGACCGCTGGAATCGGCGCTGACATCAAAGGGTCATAAAGTTCGTCATCCAGATCATCTGATTGCGGACAAAACGCCACCGCATCAAAGTCTTCGAACAACACTTTAACGTTGGTAACCGGGCACGTTAGATAGAGCTTTTTGTTTAGAGCGTGGCCCGTAGCCAACGCTTCGGCAGAGAACTCACTGAGCGGACTGAAGAGCGCAGACAGCCGTCGAACTTCTTGAGCCACGCTGTACGTGTTCTGCTCTACGCTGGTGGTCGGGCAGATGATTAGACAAGCTACTGCTTCTCTGGCCTCGAGCGCTCGCACATAAGTCTCAAAGCTAGCCCTGGCCTCTTGCGCGGTTCGAGCAATAGCCAGCATATAGCGATTCTTACTGAACTCTCGTCTACCCGCCGCGCATCCCAAGCAACTGATGAACCAATCTTTTATTTCATCCAAAATTTTCTGATCGTCCATGGATCACCGTCCTGATCGCTTTCCAGGTTTTGTGACAAACAGGTATGAGAACGGCCTTAATTGCTCTGGATTCGGCCTGGTTACGAAGCGATTAGTACAATGCAGACATTCTTAAAACCAATACTTTTAAGAAATAAGGTTATAAAAATCTTTAACACGAAATGGACGGTTTCTGAAAGATCATGTTGCACCAGCTTACGCACGCAACTCGCCAATTATGCATCGGATGCATACTTGCTCTTCGCGTGAGGGATCAATCGTGCTGTTAACTCAAAGTAGTAAAGAGTCACTGGTGCGGAGCCGCTCAGGTAATGATTCAGAAACCATCTCACATGTTTTTCTCGCCGGGACCAGGGAGTCACGCAACCCCAGCGCTCAGGAATTGCCTCGCGCAATTGCTGCATCAGTACCCGGCCTTTTCCAAGGTCGCCACCCTGTGTGGTTCTGCGTACCTGCTGTATATCGCCTACAGCATCATCAAAAGCGTGCTGGCAAAAAAAACCGCCACTCATAGCGTTTGATTTGGGCGCCAGAGCGACCACAAGGCGCAAGCGTCGAGTCACCATGTCGTTTCAACGACGCTTCGCCTTCGCCAGTTCAGCGATCAGAAAATCCCTGAACGCAGAAACCGCCGCCGGTAAATTGCGTCCAGCCATGCTTTGCAGTTCGATGCGCCGTGCCTGCATGCCTTCATCAAGGATCGGCAAGCATTGCAACTGCTTGTCCGCTACCTGTTTGTGCAAGGTCATTTCGCTGGCCAGACTGATGCCTCCCTCTTCACGAACGAAACTGTAGAGCGCGGCAACGTAATTAGTGGTCAAGACCGGATCGAACAACAACCCCTGTACACCGCAACAGATGTCGAACAGTTGCCGTATCGTGGTATCGGCCTTAGGCAGCGCAATGGGCCAGGGTTGCAACTCGGCGAGGCTGACTGCTTCACGCCCGGCCAAGGGATGAGAATTGGAGACCACGGCAAAAATCGCCCCGCTCAAGACATGTTCGACCTTGATTTCCTTTTGCGGGGTCAGGCTGAAAGTCATCGCCAGATCGGCTTCACCGGAGCGAACCTTCTCGGTCGCTTCAGCGGGTGCACAGACCTCCAACGTGAAATGAATGCCCTGGTACTCACGCCTGAACGCGCTGATGCTCGTGGGCATGTATTCCAGTGCAAATCCTTCCGAGCAGGCAACATGCACATGACCCCGTTGCAAGCCATGCAGCTCGGTAATTTCCAGCACCACCTGCTCGGCCTCAAGCTGCGACTTGCGTGCATAAACCGCGAGTCGCGCCCCCGCCTCGCTGAGCACCATGCCTCGGGCACGACGCTCAAACAGGCTGGCATCCAGGGCCAACTCAAGCTTGGAAATTTGTCGACTCACCGCTGACGCCGCAACATTCAGCCGCAGTGAGGCCTCGCTGATCGATCCGCATCGCGCGACTTCAAGAAAATAGCGCAGTGCCGTGGACTGCACGCCATACAGCTGCATCGGTGCCCCCAAGGATTGCCTTTTCGGCAAAGGAAGTATCGAAATATTGTGCTTGTGGCATTGATAGCCCTTCCCTACATTCGTGTCCAGACCAAAAAAAACAGTGCCTGACCTTTTCATCCTCCTTTACGCATTTGCGATTCGCTGCCCTTTGATTCAACCACTCTCGCCAACGGAGACGACGGCATGGGCATCAAAGGTTTCGCTTGCAGTATTGCGCTGATGGGCCTTATCAGCAGCTTTCCGGCACATGCCGGCAAAGCCAACGACACCCTGGTTTACGCTTCCGACAGCGAGCCTGAAAACATCAGCCCCTATCACAACGATTTACGCGAAGGCGTGATTCTCGGCCGGCTGATCTGGGACAACCTGATCTACCGCGATCCCAACAGCGGCGAATACAAACCCATGCTGGCCACCAGCTGGAAGCGGGTCGACGACACCACCATCGACTTTGAGCTGCGCAAAGGCGTCAAATTTCACAACGGCGACGCCTTCACCGCCGACGACGTGGTGTTCACCCTCAACTACGTGGTGTCGCCCGAAGCGAAAGTCGTTACCGTGCAAAACGTAGACTGGATCAAGAGCGCCGAAAAAACCGGTGACTACAGTGTCCGCCTGTACTTGAAGAAGCCTTTCCCGCCGGCACTGGAATACCTGTCCAACGCCGTTCCGATGTTCCCCAAGCAATACTTCGAGAAGGTCGGCCTGGCCGAATTCAGTCGCAAGCCAATGGGGACCGGGCCGTATAAAGCCATGTCGGTGGTGGCCGGCGAAGGCGTGACCATGGAGATCAACAAGGACTACTTCCCGGATAGCCCACAAGGCCAACCACATATCAGCCACCTCAAGTTCCGCGTGATCCCGGATGCAGAAACCCGCCTGGCCGAGTTGATGACCGATGGTGTCGACTGGACCTGGCGTGTCACCTCGGACCAGGCGGTCGACCTCAAAGGTATGCCGAACCTGACCGTGACCAGTGGGGAAACCATGCGCATCGGTTTCCTGATTCTTGATGCCCGGGGCACCTCCACCGAAAACTCTCCGATGAAGAACCTCAAGGTGCGTCAGGCCATCAACCATGCGATCAACCGCAATGCGCTGGCCACGCAATTGGTGGGTGGCGAAGCCAAACCCTTGCAGGTTGCCTGTTATCCAGGCCAGTTCGGCTGCGATACCACCGCGGCCACGGTCTACAACTATGACCCGGCCAAGGCCAAGGCGCTGCTCGCCGAAGCCGGTTACCCGAATGGCTTCGAGACAGAAATCTTCGCTTACCGCGACCGTGATTACGTCGAAGCCATCATCGGCAACCTGCGCGCCGTGGGTATTAACGCCAAGCTGCGCTTCCTGAAGTACGCCGCCCTGCGCGATCAGCAGCGTGGCGGCAAGGTGCCGATGTCGTTTCAGGCCTGGGGCTCGTTCTCGATCCTCGACACCTCGGCGTCGGCCGGTACCTGGTTCAAGGGCAATCCGGACGACAACATCAAGGACCCACAAGTCCAGGGCTGGTTGCAGACCGCCGACAATGCCCTCGACCCGCAAGTGCGCAAGGACAACTACCGCAAGGCCTTGCAGCGCATCAGCGAACAGGCCTACTGGGCGCCGCTGTTCAACTACTCGATGAACTACGCCTACACCTCCGAACTCGCGTTCACGCCGTACCCGGATGAGCTGCCGCGTTTCGTTCAGTCCAGTTGGAAGTAACCCGCAACCGAGCGGATTGATCGAGAGGTGCCGTGGCTTGCGGACCAACCCGCAGCACGGACACGTCCTCACACCTGTCATCCATTGGATATGAGGAAACTTGCCATGCTTGGATTCCTTTTGCGCCGCCTGGGCATCGCTATTTGCGTTGCGATTACCGTGTCGGTGATCAGCTTTTCTCTTTTGCATCTGTCCGGCGACCTGGCCACGGCCATTGGCGGGCCGGAAGCCACCAGCGAACAGATCGAACAGATCCGCGTGCAGTACGGCTTGAACAAACCACTACCGACCCAGTACTTCAACTGGCTGGGCGATTTGCTACGCCTGGACCTGGGCAACTCGTTTTTCTTTCAGGAATCGGTCTACAACCTCGTCGCCAGCCGCTTGCCCATTACCCTGGGGTTAGGGGCCATGGCGCTGGGTATCGCCTTGCTGGTAGCGATTCCACTCGGCGTGCTGGCCGCGGTCAAACGCGACACCTGGGTTGACCGACTGGCCTTGAGCATCGCGGTGCTGGGCCAGGCAATGCCAAGTTTCTGGTTTGCGCTGATGTTGATCGTGGTGTTCGCGGTGACGCTCAAGTGGCTGCCGGTGTCCGGCAACTCGACCCTGCTGCACTTCGTCATGCCGGCCATTGCCCTGGGCTACTACGCGACGCCGGCAATCATGCGCCTGACCCGCGCCGGCATGCTTGATGTGCTCAGTTCCGATTACATCCGCACCGCCCGCGCCAAGGGCCTGCGCCCTGCCCGCGTGTTGTTCAAGCACGCACTGCGCAACGCCTTGATTCCGGTGGTCGCGCTGGCGGCGGTGGAGTTCGGCTTCATGCTCGGCGGTTCGGTGGTGATCGAAACCGTGTTCTCCCTGCAGGGCATCGGTCAACTTGCCTGGGACGCCATCGCCCGTGACGACTTTCCGGTGGTACAGGCCGTGGTCCTGCTGATTGCGGTGATCTACATCATCCTCACCTTGCTGGCCGATGTGCTCAACGCACTGCTCGACCCGCGCATTCGCGTGCGCTAGGAGGCTTACATGAACACCTCTACTACCCTCGCGATCAATGACTACCTGCCACCGCCAAGCAGCCTGAGCCGAATACTTGGCAAGAGCTTTCGTCATCGTGGTTTCGCCATCGGCGCGGTGTTGTTGCTGATCATCTTCGCCGGTGCCCTGTTTGCGCCATGGCTGGCACCTTACGACCCTTATGCGCAAGACGTGATGCTGCGCATGAAACCGCCGGTATGGATGGCCCACGGCACCTGGGAATACGTGCTCGGCACCGACAAGCTGGGCCGTGACTACCTGTCGAGGCTGCTCTACGGCGCACGTATTTCGCTGTTCATCGGCATTGCGGCGGCGCTGATTTCCGGCTTTATCGGCACCGTCATGGGGCTGTTGGCGGGCTACTACGGCGGCAAGGTCGATGCGTTGATCAGCTATCTGATCACCACCCGGCTGGCCATGCCGGTCGTGATGGTCGCGCTGGCCTCGGCCTCGCTGATGGGCGGCTCACTGAAAGTGGTGATCGTGCTGCTCGGCTGCCTGTTATGGGATCGCTTCGCGGTGGTGGTCAGGGCCTCGGTGCAACAGATTCGCGATGCTGAATATGTGGCGTCGGCCCAGGCGCTTGGCTGCTCTACCCTGCGCATTCTGGTCAGTGAAATCCTGCCCAATCTGGTCGGCGCGCTGATCGTCGTCGCGACGCTGGAAATGGCGCACGCGATCCTGCTGGAGTCGGCACTCTCGTTCCTCGGGGTCGGCGTGCAGCCGCCGACGCCGTCCTGGGGTTTGATGATCGCTGAAGGCAAACCCTACATGTTCTTTTCCCCATGGGTCATCGCCATTCCCGGCGTTGCCCTGATGATTCTGGTGCTGGGCATCAACCTGGTCGGTGATGGCCTGCGCGATCTGATCCTGCCCGACGGCCGTAACTGATAGACCGCCGTAACTGATAGAGGGTACCGAACATGGCACTACTCCATGTGGAAAACCTGCGCGTGGACATCCCCATGGGCAACAGCCCGACGCCGGATGACATGCTGCATGCCGTGCGCGGCCTGGATTTTGAAGTCGAGCGCGGTGAAATGCTGTGCATCGTCGGCGAATCCGGCTGCGGCAAATCCCTGACCTCGCTGGCGCTGATGGACCTGTTGCCACGCAAGGCAAAACGCACCGCGGCCCGGCTGACGCTGGACGGCATCGACATGCTCGGCCAGAGCGAGCGGCGCATGTGCGACCTGCGCGGTAACCGTCTGGCAATGATCTTCCAGGAGCCGATGACCTCGCTGAACCCGGCCTACAGCATTGGCGATCAGCTCAGCGAAGTGCTGACTCAGCATCGCAAGGTGTCACGCAAGGATGCCCTGGCTCGCGCCGCGCAGATGCTGGAGAAAGTCGGTATCAGCAATGCCACCGAGCGCTTGCGTCAGTATCCGCATCAGCTTTCCGGCGGGCTGCGCCAGCGGGTGATCATCGCCATGGCGTTGATGTGCGAACCGGACCTGATCATCGCTGATGAGCCCACCACGGCACTGGACGTGACCATTCAAGCGCAGATCCTGCGCTTGATCCGCGACATTCAGAAAGAACTCGGCCTGGCGGTGATTTTCATCACCCACGACCTTGGACTGGTAGCACGAATTGCCGATCGGGTCGCCGTGATGTATGCCGGGGAAATCGTCGAAACCGCCCCTGCCCTGCAACTGTTCGAGAACCCGCAGCATCCGTACACCCGGGGTCTGCTGGCCAGTATTCCAATCCCTGGCCGGACCAAACCGGGTGAGGCGCTGGGTTCGATTCCAGGCCTGGTGCCGAGCCTGGTCGGCGAACAGCAAGGGTGTGCGTTCCGCAATCGTTGCGGGCAAGCGATACCGGCCTGCGCGCAAAACATCCCCGAAGTCGAACAGGACGGGCACATGGCGCGTTGCCTGTTCGCCGCACCGGCCCCAGCACCGATTCGCCTTCAGGAGCGTGCAAGGTCATGAAAAAAGACATCGCTTTGGAGCTGTGCGACATCCGCCGCGAGTTTCGGATCAACCAGGGCTTTTTCAAACCCGCCGCGACCCTGAAGGCTGTCGATGGCGTTTCCCTGCGCCTGATGCGTGGCGAGACCCTCGGCCTGGTGGGCGAGTCCGGTTGCGGCAAAAGTACCCTGGCCAAGATGCTGCTCGGTCTGTTGCCGCCTACCAGCGGCGATGTGCTGGTCAATGGCAAACACCTGGCGGCGACGGATCGCAAGGAAATGTCCCGGCACATTCAGCCGATATTCCAGGACCCGTACTCCTCGCTGAACCCACGCAAGACCCTGCGCGAAATCGTGACCCTGCCGCTGATCGTGCATGACATCGGCAGCACCGTCGAGCGGCGCAAGAAGACCGAAGAGATGCTTGATGTGGTCGGCCTGCCCAAACGGGTGATCGACAGCTACCCGAGCCAGCTGTCCGGCGGGCAACGCCAGCGGGTGGCGATTGCACGGGCGCTGATCATGCGCCCTGACGTGTTGATCTGCGACGAACCCACCTCGGCGTTGGACGTTTCGGTGCAGGCGCAGATTCTCAATCTGCTGCAAGACCTCAAGCGCGAATTCGGCCTGACCTATCTGCTGATCAGCCATAACCTGGCGGTCATCGAACACCTCGCCGACCGGGTCGCGGTGATGTATCTGGGGCGCATCGTCGAAGAACGCACGCGCGAAGCGTTGTTCGCCAAACCCGGCCACCCTTATACCCGCGCCTTGCTGGATTCGGTGCTCACGCCCGATCCGCGCCTGGGCATTCCCGACATCGGCCTGCACGGCACCTTCCCCAACCCCATGTCACCGCCGTCCGGCTGCGCCTTCCATCCGCGCTGCCCGAGCTGCTTCGCCCCCTGCAAAACGGCCTATCCGGCCAATGGTCCGCTTACCGGCGGCAACGTGCGTTGCCACCTTCACGACACTTCTGCCCAAACACTGGAGCTTGTCCACTCATGAGTCGTTCACTGGCCATCAGCAACACCACAGAGCAATTCGACAACGGCGATTTTTTCAATCTGCTCGAACGTAGCGTCGCCTTGCACACCGAAAGCCAGGCAGCGGACAGCCAGCCCGAGCTGTATCGCTACCTCAATGACTTCATCACCCCACATGTCGAGGCGATGGGCTTCAGCGTCAAGATCTATGACAACCCGGTGGCAGAGCGCGGCCCCTTCATGATCGCCACGCGCATTGAACATCCGGACCTGCCGACCGTGCTCAGCTACGGCCACGGTGATGTGGTGCGCGGCTATGAGGCGCAGTGGCGTGAAGGCCTGTCGCCGTGGCAAGTCACTGTCGAAGGCGATCGCTGGTACGGCCGCGGCACGGCAGATAACAAAGGCCAGCACTTGATCAACCTGACCGCGCTGGAGCAAACGCTCAAGGCTCGCGACGGCAAGCTGGGTTTCAACGTCAAACTGCTGCTGGAAATGGGCGAAGAAGAAGGCTCGCCGGGCTTGAATGCATTCTGTGCCGCGCACAGTAACGAGCTCGCCGCGGATATCTTCATCGCCTCGGACGGCCCGCGCCTGGCGGCATCACGACCGACGATTTTTCTTGGCTCGCGCGGGGTGTTCAACTTCGAACTGGTGGTCAATTTGCGCGAAGGCGCTCATCACTCTGGCAACTGGGGCGGGTTGCTGGCTAACCCTGGCATCATCCTGGCCAATGCCATCGCAAGCATGGTCGATGAACACGGCCGGGTGAAAGTTGCGGGCCTGATGCCCGAGACACTGCCGGAGCCGGTTCGGCAGGCACTGGCCGATATTAACGTCGGTGGCGGGCCGGGCGATCCGGAAATCGACGCCAACTGGGGTAACCCGGAGCTCTCGCTGAGCGAAAAGGTATTCGGCTGGAACACCCTCGACGTTATCGCCTTCAAGACCGGCAACCCTGACGCTCCCGTGCATGCAATCCCCGGCAAGGCCAACGCCCACTGCCATATCCGCTTCGTGGTGAACAGCGACTACACGACCTTTATCCCGGCTGTGCGCGCCCACCTGGATGCGCATGGCTTCAGCAATGTCGAGGTCAAGCAAAGCCGCATTGATGTGATGCATGCCACTCGGCTGGACCCGCAGAGCCCTTGGGTCAATTGGGCGCTCAGTTCCCTGGCACAAACCACCGGCAAAAAGCCTGCGCTGCTGCCAAACCTCGGTGGCTCGCTGCCCAACGACGTGTTCGCGGACGTGCTCGGCCTGCCAACATTGTGGGTGCCGCACTCGTACCCGGCCTGTTCACAACATGCGCCGAACGAGCACTTGCTGGCACCGGTGGTCAAGGAAAGCCTGCAAATCATGGCGGGGCTGTTCTGGGACCTGGGCAACGACGCAGCCCGCCTGACTCAGGAGCATCAGTTACGGGAGCAGGCGCAATGAGCGCCACTCCACAACAGGCCCTGGACTGGCTCGCCGACCAGCGCCAAGCCATGGAAGCACTGCTGCAGCGTATCGTCGACACCGACTCCAACAGCTATGACAAGGCGGGCGTCGACGCCGTGGGCGCGCTGCTCGCGGCTGAACTGGAAGCCGACGGCATCCTGCTCAAGCGCATACCGGTCGATGGTTTTGGCGACGTGATACTCGCCCAAGTGCCAGGCGAACCGGGAAAACCGGTGCTGTTGCTCGGCCATCGCGACACGGTGTTCCCCAAAGGCACCACCACGACGCGCGGCTATAGTCGCGACGCCAACCTCGCCTATGGCCCCGGCGTCGCCGACATGAAAGGCGGCTTGGTGCTCAATTGCTTCGCCCTCATGGCACTCAAGCGCGCCGGCCGGTTGCCCTATCCGGTGCAGGTTCTGTACACCGGTGATGAAGAGATCGGTTCCGGCAGCGCCAGACCCCATATCGAAAACGCCGCCCGTGCCGCCCGCGCCGTACTCAATACCGAACCCGGCCGGGCCAGCGGTAACGTGGTCAACGCACGCAAAGGCGGAGCCACGCTGATCATCGAAGTCAGCGGCCGCGCGGCGCATGCCGGGGTCAACCATGCTGACGGAGCCAGCGCCATCGAAGCCCTGGCACGCAAGATCGTCAAGCTGCATGCCTTGACCGATTACCCGGCAGGCATCACCACTAACGTTGGCCTGATATCCGGTGGCACGTCCAGCAACACCGTCGCGCCCAGCGCCTGCGCCCGGCTGGACGTGCGCTTCATCGAACTCAAGCATTGGGATCAAATCTTCAGCGCAATCCAGGCCATCGTCGCCGAAGAAGAACTGATCGGCACCCGCGCCATCCTCAAGGAAGCGACGACTTTTCTACCGATGGAAGCCCATCACAGCGAACGGCTGCTGCACATCTACCAACAAAAAGCGCGTGCGCTGGGTTTCAGCGTCGAAGGCGAATTCACCGGCGGTTGCGCCGACTCCGGATTCACCGCCAGCCTGGGCATTCCAACCCTGTGTGGCCTCGGGCCGGTGGGTGGCAAGGTTCACACCGATCGTGAATATCTGGAGCTGGACACGCTGGTGCCTCGCGCGCAGGCGTTGGTGGCGACCATTCTGGCGGTCGGCGACAGCGTTTGAGGTCATGGGTTTCTACGCGTCACCGAGGCCAGGGTATCCGACAGGTTCACAGGCAGCTCCCGCCGCTGTCGGGTATCACTTCAAGGTGGCGCGAATGGCTTACTCGGGCGAGGCTTTTCACCTGTTCTACTGCGGCAATGACCGAACGTTCGGCCGCCCCGTCTGAAGCAATCGGGTAGACGCAGGGCTGACCAATGGAAAGGCCGTGCAATAAACGCTCATCCAGTTCACCGAGCACGACAAAACAGCAGTCACCCTTGGCCACTCGTACCTCAGCGAGCTGGCCAGGCACCGTGTTCACAGCATCGACATGGATCAGCGCCACATTGTCAAAACAGCTGAAACCCTGATGGATCAAATCAATATGATTGCTATCAAGCCCGCACGCGATGACCACGATACGTGTGCAATTTGAAGGCTCGCGCATCCACTTCAGGGCATGGGTACGACAATCGGCAGCTTGGCTCATAGGCGTTGCCTTTGTTTGGGGGGATTCAACAAGCGAATGGGTGCGGACACTGGCTAAATCACGCCGCGCGCCTGCAGCACGCTTTTCGCCAGACCGCGGGTCGCCGAAAGCACTTGTTCTACCTGTTGATCCATCGCTGCGGTGGATGAGGCTATCGTTCCCAGTTCGACGACGCGCAACGGGTGACCGTGCACGGACCCCAGCCAGGTCAAGCCAGGAACCGTGCCGACTTCGACATCCAGTAAAAAACTTCCGTGGGAGACGCCGCGCAACAGTTGGCTGGCATGGCACGTGTAGGCTCCAGCAGATTGCTCCGCCCGCAACCAGTCGACCATCAACGCCTCGGATTGCTTGACGGCCAGATAAGCCACCTGGTCCCAGTCATCTATCGCCACGTGCAGCTTGTCGATCATGTATTTGGGCAACGTAGCGCTGGTCACGATGACCACTCCGGCATCCGCCGAAGGTTCCTTGATCCAGACTGCGAATTGCGATATCGCATGCATGGCGGTACTCCCGGCAGTTTGGTAGGAGCAGCTTGCTCCGGTCGGCGATCCGACGATGAGGCCGTGACATTCAATATTGATGCCGACTCACCCACCGCTTCATGAGCAAGCGCCCTCCCACAGGTTATTGGCGTTAATCAGCCGTTGCGGAACAGGAAGCTGTAGGCGTTCAGCGCAGGTGCCCCACCCAGGTGCGCGTAAAGCACTTTCGAGCCTTCGGGGAACTCGCCACGGCGGACCATTTCGATCATCCCGTGCATGGATTTGCCTTCATACACTGGGTCGGTCAACACACCTTCAAGGCTGCCGCACAGGCGAATGGCTTCCAGCGTACCTTCGTTGGGCAAACCATATTCCGGGTAGGCGAAGCGTGTATCGAGCACCACGTCGTCTTCGGTGATCTCACGCCCCAGTTCCACCAGCTCGGCGGTGTGCCGGGCGATACGCAGGATCTGTGCCTTGGTCTTCTCGGGCTTGGCCGAGGCATCAATGCCGATAACGTTCTTCGAACGGCCGTCCGCGGCAAAACCGACGACCATGCCGGCCTGGGTACTGCCGGTCACGGAGCAGACCACGATGTAGTCGAACTTGAACCCCAGTTGTTTTTCCTGTTCCCGCACTTCCTCGGCAAAGCCGACGAACCCAAGCCCGCCGTAGGGATGTTCGGAACATCCCGCCGGTATCGGGAACGGCTTGCCACCCCGTTCCACCACGTCGTTCATGGCCTTCTCCCAACTGGGCCGAATACCGATGTCGAACCCTGCAGCGTCCAGTCGTACGTCAGCCCCCATGATGCGGGACATCTCGATATTGCCGACCCGGTCATACACGGCGTCGGAGTAGTTCACCCAGTTTTCCTGGACCAGCACACACTTCATACCGAGGTGGGCAGCGACAGCGGCGACCTGGCGGGTCTGGTTCGACTGGATCCCGCCGATGGACACCAAGGTGTCGCAGCCCTGTTCGAGCGCCTCGGGAATCAGGTATTCGAGCTTGCGCGTCTTGTTGCCGCCAAAGGCCAGGCCACTGTTGCAGTCTTCACGTTTGGCATACAACTCGACCTTACCGCCCAGGTGTTCGCTGAGGCGTTTCAAGGGCGTGATCGGAGAAGGACCGAAGGTCAGCGGATAACGTTTAAAACGATTCAGGTTCATGACTCTGCTCCTTGTTTATTGAACATCCAAGCGCCAGACCCAAAGGCAAAAAAGGCTGCGTTCCAGGTGCTTTCAGAGGGGCTTCGATGAGTTCAATATTAAGAACAAAGCCAAAAATATGTGTTGCAAGTTTCAATCCATTAAAGAAATATAAATCAACCAATACAACCTAAAACCTATTTTTACTGCGTAAAAATCCATATGAACGCAACAAATACCCACAAGAAACTCGGCACATCCGGCTCGGAGCCGCATCCGCTGGACCGGACCGACCGCGCCATTCTCAAGGCCCTGCAGCGAGACGCCTCGATCTCCAATGTGGCACTCGCCGAGAAGGTCAAACTGAGCGCGCCGGCCTGCCTGCGACGAGTCGAACGCCTCAAGCAGGCGGGCCTGATCAAGGGCATTGTCGCGTTGCTGGACAATCAAGCGCTCGATGCAGGGATGGTGGTGTTGATCGGCGTGGTGCTGGACCGCTCGACACCGGAATCCTTCGCAGCTTTCGAAGCTGCGGCGCAAAAGGTGTCCGGCTGCATGGAATGCCATGTGGTGACGGGGGAATTCGACTACTTCATGTTGATACGAACCAAGGACAGCAACAGTTTCAACCGGCTCCACGCGGAGCAACTGCTTTACCTCCCCGGGGTTCGCCAGATTCGCTCGTTCATGGGGTTACGCCAGGTCTTGTCGACAACCCACATCCCCCTTTGAGGCTCAAATCAGCCCGATGCCAGGTTGTATCGACCCGCAAGGGCAGGCATTGATTTCGACAAACGCATTTGGACCTTCCCTCCAGAGCGCATGAAAAAGCATCGCCGTAATAACTACGCCATGGATGTTTGCGGGCGTTGACCTCTGTGGCCCGTGGCGACGACTTAGTTACACCAACTCCCGCTGTTAAATACCGCCAACACCCGTCCTCATTTCAGAGCAGAAACTCTCGCTGCTGCTGTGCGACGCACCCACGCGAATCGTGCACAAGCAGGTGTTTGTGCACTGTCTTTTCCAACCAAACGGTTGTCCTTTCGAACAAAGCGACGCTATTCCGTTCTGCCTAACTTTGACCTTACGGCATATCCAGCAAACTGCGCCGATGAGGTAGCCCATGCATCTTGAACAACAGCAAGTGACCGACGACTTCAGGTTGCTGCATATGCGCGACCTGGCACCTGAAGAGTTCGTTTCGTGGCTGCTCGAGTGGGGGGCATGTGCACTTCGGGCTCGGCAGGCGAGTGCCGCAGGTAAACCTGAGCGTGTGCCTGATCCCAAAATAAAGTGTTCGAATACATCAACTTCCATCAGCAGACAGGGATGTTTCGCGACGCACTACCGGCACGAAGCTGAAAGTAACCTGCACCCACTTCATCACATTCAATAAGCCGCAGCCTGTGACCCGAAAAGTTCGCACAGCCGCCCTATGCAAAGGAACTCCATAATGAAAAAGGTACGTCTGCTGACACTCACCACTGTATTACCGGCACTTCAAGCACAAGCTATCGAAGTGGCTCCTGGAGACTACGAGCAATATCCGGTAGGCGCCACCATCGGCGTCATTTACTACCAACACTCCACGACAGACTCGGCGTATGCAAACGGTCACAAAGTCAGTTCGGACTTCAAACTGACCTCCGACGTCGGCATCCTGCGTTTGCTGCATGTGTACGGGTTGACCGACACCGTCACAATCGATCCGCAATTCCTGCTGCCATTCGGGCACGTTTCCAGCGGCGGAGATGCTTCAACGCTTGGCAATACGAATGGCGTTGGCGACCTAACGCTGGCAGCCCCGGTCAGGTTAAGACTCAACGACGCCCGTGACACTCTTAGCTTCACACCCTACCTGTTCGTACCCACTGGCAACTACGACAAAGACGATCCGCTGAACATCGGTGAGAACCGCTGGAAATTCGAACTACAAGGCGCTTACGTCAAACACTTCACTCAACAATGGGCCATTGACCTGGTTGGCGGAGCTACCTGGTATGGCGATAACAATGACTATGGCGCCAACGCAGACCGGCTCAAGCAGAAGGTTTCTTACGCTACACAGGTGATGGGGCGCTATATGCCCGATGCCACAACGGCGTTCGCCTTAGGCTTCGGGCATCTCTGGGGCGGGGAAACCCGCGTCGATCAAGTCAACCAGAATAACGAAATCGGAACCACAAACTTCCGTGTGACAGCAACTAAGTTCTTCACCGCTAAAGACCAAATCCAACTGCAACTGGGCAAGGACCTCTCCGTAGATAACGGGACCAAGGAAGACTTTCGAATGAACTTGCGTTACGCGCACGTTTTTTAAGCGCCTGTCCCTCTAGACCAAAGGGTTGGCGTTGCTAACCAAGCGTGTGCCCGACGGCAGACCTAACCTCGATACTTCGTAAGCCCTTGCAACTTTATCAACCGCGCCGAATCCGGCATTGAGCCAACAAGAATCGCCCTCACACGAAACGGAGAAATCGCATCATGACCGATCAGCAACCATCTATTGAACAACAACCCTCCCTCTATACACGTCTTGGTGGTTATGACGTTATTTATCAGTTCGCGGGCGCAGTTTTGAGGAAAACAATGGCACATCCTGTCATTGGCCACATTTGGGCGCATATGTCCGAGTCGACTTTCCAAAAGGAACATATCAACTTTGTCGACTTTCTTTCCCAACACTGGGGGGGCAGCGCCAAGTACCGCGGGAGAGACATGGTTACCGCCCATCGTGGCATGGGACTTACCGAGGAGCACTGGCAAGCCACGCTCGATTGTCTGGAGGAGTGCTACAACGACTACGACCTGGCGCCGGAGCTACGCAAGGAGGTCAACGACTTTTTGGTCAAGTTCAAACCCGCCGTGATCGGCAGCCCGTCCTATCGAGACGTGGTTCTCGCTCACCCTGAAATGGACCCGGCCAAGGGCATGAAAAGCGTTGGCGTTATCTGGCCCAAACACGGCAAGTCCGCTGAACAGGAAACCGTCCCCAAGTTGGAACAGTAAGCCTGCTCGGCCACATGAGCATCGATACCCCCTGGGGCGAAGCAGTCCTGCTCAACCAAGTGCCGCTCGGTCACTGGCGCCAGCTTAGGACCAGGCCCCGCAGCGGCGAGCCTCTCGAACAGTCAAATGATCAGAAAAAGACGTCCACGGGCGTCTTTTTTTGCCTGAAATCCAATAAATACGGGGGTTCAGGGCTACTGGGGCTTTTCAGATTTTTTGAGTTCCAGGCTGATGGCCGTGTTGAACGGGGCAATCTGCCGCGCCTCGTCGATGCGTAAGCCACTCGCAGCTCACGAAAGCCTTTCAATCCATTGTCTCGGTGCCCGTACGGCCGAAGACCTGCGCGAGATGGCCGCGCCGTGGCGGATGGAGGACCTGTTCAACCTCACGCTTCGGCTGACTCATCGATTCATCCAGGATAAGCAGGCGATTTTCCGCGAGCGGATCGCTTCTAAAGGCTGGCTCTAGCGCGGACTTTGTTGTGCCTCGCTTAACCCGACAGGCCGTGTAAAATTGTTTTTCTAAATCATTCTCAACAATAAAAATAGCAAGTTAGCCAACTAACTACTTTCAAACACTCGTCCAAATAGACAATCATTCCGTCCCCATCGCTTAAACAGCAAACCCACCCACAATTTTATTTTCACATATATTTTACATTCCCCTACATATGCTAATGTCATTACGACATCAACGCTGTTCAGCCAGGTTCAAGGAGTGTGTATGACCGGCGTATTGGCATCCGTTAACAGCCGCACCCAGCTGGTCGGTCAGAACCGACTTGAACTGCTGCTATTCCGTTTCAACAATCACCAGCTGTATGGGATCAACGTATTTAAAGTCCGGGAAGTTATACGCTGCCCGAAGTTATCATCGATACCAAAGTCTAATAGCAACATTTGTGGCGTCGCCAACATCCGAGGTGTCTGCATTCCTATTCTTGACCTGGCCATGGCCACTGGGTTGCCCGGCGTCGAGGATCAGGAAAGCGCTTTTATAATACTTACGGAGTACAACAACCGCGTTCAGGGTTTTCTGGTCTATGCGGTCGAGCACATCGTCAATTTGAACTGGGAAGACATCCATCCGCCCCCCAAGGGCAGCGGTGAGAACAATTACCTGACTGCCGTTACACGCACGGATGATCGCCTGGTCGAGATCATCGATGTGGAAAAGGTGCTGACAGAAATCTCGCCATCCTCCGAGGAAATCTCCAGCGGCGTGGTGGAACACGAGGTCAGCCAGCGGGCTAAGCACCTGCGGGTGCTGACCGTGGATGACTCGATGGTCGCGCGTAAGCAAGTGACCCGCTGCCTGGAGACCGTGGGCGTCGAGGTGGTGGCCTTGAACGATGGGCGCCAGGCGCTTGATTACCTGCGGGCCATGCTCGACGAGGGGCGCAAGCCGGAGGAGGAGTTCCTGATGATGATCTCCGACATCGAAATGCCAGAGATGGACGGTTACACCCTGACCGCTGAAATCCGCCACGACCCGCGCATGGCCAAGCTACACATCGTGCTGCACACATCACTCTCGGGCGGGTTCAACCAGGCGATGGTCAAGAAAGTCGGCGCCGATGACTTCCTCGCCAAGTTCCGCCCCGATGACTTGGCCGGCCGCGTGGTCTCACGAATCAAGGCGGCCACCCCGAACTGACGCTTTACGACAACAACACTCAAGCCAAGGAGGCTGTAGGGAAACGAATAAGAACAAAATGACAGAGGGCTAATCATGTTGAAATGCAATGAGCTCTACCACCTGACCACCGGCAGTGAAGAAAGACCGTTCTGGAAGGACCGCGCGAATGACGCTCAGCCTGATATCCAGTGCGCTATGGGCTGTGGCGCGCAACCTTCCGATCCGGGGCCGCAACCAGACTCAGGCCTGCCGCAAGAAACGCTGACCGCAGCGATTTCGACCACCCCCACCAGCATGAAAGACGAGCTGGCCGCCGCCCAGGAAATCTGTTCTCGGGCCAAGACCGCCGTTGTCGAGATGTTCAGCCACGCCCGCATGGGCCGCTCCCTGGAGCTCGAACAGGTCGGCGCGCTGGTCGACGACATTTCTGCTTCGATCGCACGCCACCCCAATGCCTTTATCAGCCTCGCACGCCTTAAAAGCATCGACGATTACACCTATATGCACTCGGTCGCCGTGTGTGCCCTGATGATTGCCCTGGGTAATCAATTGGCCCTGCCGGCGCCATTGATTCGCCGGGCGGGGCTGGCCGGGCTGCTGCACGACATCGGCAAAATGGCCATCCCGGGCGCCATCCTCAACAAGCCGGGGCGCTTGAGCGGCGACGAATTGCAGCTGGTTCGCACCCATCCGCTGGAAGGTGAGAAAACCCTGGTGGCGACAGCGCAGATGTGCGAAATGGTCGTGGACGTGTGCCTGCATCATCACGAAAAAGTCGACGGCACGGGCTACCCCCATCAACTGGCGGGAGAACAAATCAGTCTTTTTTCTCGAATGGCCGCGGTGTGTGACGTCTATGACGCGATCACCTCGGACCGTTCCTATAACCAGGGTTGGGACCCTGCGGTCGCCATCCAGCAAATGTCGACCTGGGACGGGCATTTCGATGATGAGGTATTCCGGGCATTCCTGAAGTCCGTGGGTATCTACCCCGTCGGTTCTATCGTGCAATTGAAAAGCGGCAGTATTGGCGTCGTCATCGAACAACATGCCGACTCATTATTGACGCCAAAAATAAAGTTATTCTTTCTTCCGGTTTTAAATATTTACATAACCCCCCGAATAATCGACTTGAGTGATCCGGCACAAACCGACCGAATCATTGCGCGGGTGCCCCCGCAGCGCTATGGCTTTAAAAATACCGAGCGTTTATGGCTCGACGATACCGCTCACGAACAGCACTGAACCAATAAGCTGTACCGCATATATCTATGCGTAAGCAGCCCATGATTAAGCGTTAAGCCTTGCGTGCAAAACAACACTCGAATACCGACATCCCATTATGTTGGTAACTACTAGCACGGGCAGGAAATACCATGAAATTCAACTCATTGCAGACGCGCATATGCTTCACCGCCGGACTCTGCCTGTTTATCTCGTGCGCGAGTCTGGTCTTATATGGGCTTTATTCCTCGAATGCCAACCAGGCCTATGTGGGCACTGAAGTTTCCGCATTGATTGAAAGCGCCACCATCCGTGAAGTGCAAAACCTCGCGGAGTCCCGCGCCAACGTCATTAAGGCAAAGTTGCAGAATGCCTTGAATGCCGCGCGCGCACTGGCTGATGTGCTGGGGGCCAGCAAGGCTGCACAAAGCCCGCTGACGCTGGGCCGGGATCAAATCAATACGATGCTACTGAGCGTGCTCAAGGACAACCCCGACTTCAACGGTACCTATTCGTGCTGGGAACCGGATGCGTTGGACGGCCAGGATCAGGCATTTCGTAACAACGAGGGCGGTAACAACCCGTTGACCGGCCGTTTCACTCCTTATTGGACGCGCAGTTCGGATGGCCACATTGCCGTGCAGCCACTGGTCGAGTATGACTCCGATGCCCGTCATCCCAACGGCGTGCCCAAGGGCGGCTGGTACTCGGGCCCTCGGGATACCCAGAGGGAAAGCGTGCTGGACCCGATCCCCTATGTGGTGCAAGGCAAGAATGTATGGCTGACAACCCTCTCGGTGCCGATCACCGCGAACGGCAAGTTTTACGGGGTGGTGGGCGCTGACTTCGATATCTCGTTCATCCAGAAACTCAGCGAGCAGATGTCCGCCGACCTGTATGGCGGCAACGGCTCCGTATCGATCCTGAGCCATCAAGGGTTGGTGGTGGCTGACAGTAAACGGCCGGAACTGATCGGCCAACCGTTGAAGACGCTGCTGCCCGACACCTGGGACAAGGTGCTGGCCAATGTGCAGAAAGGCCAGGGGGACAGCCGACTCAACCAGGACTCCCAGGAAATCGAAGTGCAGATGCCCATCACCCTGGGCCGCAGCGAAAAACCTTGGGCCATCCTGATCCACTTGCCCAAGGCCGTGGTCATGAGCCAGGCCATAGCCCTGGAAAAGGAACTGCAATCACGCGGCGTCAAGAGCAGCATCTGGCAGGTGTCGGTTGGCGTGGCCATTTCCCTGCTGGCGCTGCTTGCACTGTGGTTTGCCACCGCGAAAATCGTCGGGCCGATTCGTGAAGCCGCCGCCTTGGCGGCCAACATCAGCCTGGGGGACTTCTCGCGTCGTCTGGTGCAAAAATCCGAAGATGAAGTCGGCCAATTGTCCTTTGCCTTGAACGATATGTCGGAAAGCCTGCAACGCCAGGTGCGGGTGGCCGAACGCATCTCCGAAGGAGACCTGGACCTGGAAGTGCGCCTGTCCTCGCCCAACGACACCTTGGGCAAATCCCTGGAGAAAATGGTCGGCAACTTGAACGCCTTGATCTCCCAGGTGCAGGCCAGCGCCACGCAAATCACCGGCAGCTCGGCGCAGGTCACCGAATTGAGCCAGTCACTCTCCGACGGGGCCTCCAACTCGGCGTCATCCATCACCGAAATCAGTGCGGTCATGACCCAAATGGCAGCGCAGACCAGCGACAACGCCGCCAACGCCAAAAAGGCCGATGAGCAATCCCAGGCGTCGCGTGCCGACGCGGGGGAAAGTGACAAGCTGATGAGCGAATTGATTGCAGCCATGGCCGAGATCGACAATTCGGGCAAGGACATCACCGCCATCATCACCACCATCGACAACATCGCCGCCCAGACCAACCTGTTGGCCCTGAACGCTGCGATCGAGGCGGCACGCGCCGGGGAACTGGGCCGCGGTTTCGCCGTGGTCGCCGACGAGGTCAGGAGCCTGGCCGCCCGTAGCGCGGAAGCAGCCCAACAAACAGCCGCGCTGATTGCCGACTCGTCGACCAAGACCCAGCGCGGCATGGTGATTGCCGGTCGTACCGCCGACTCACTGAGGAACATTGTCAGCGGTACCAGTGCTGTCTCAAGCCTGGTGTCGCTGATCTACCAAGCCTCCAGTGAACAGGCGTCCGGTTTGCAACAGGCCAGTATCGGCCTGGAGCAGATCGATGAAGTCACTCAGCAGAACCAGGTCAACTCCCAGCAATGCGCGGTGGCTGCCAGGAACCTGTCAGAACGGGCCAACTCCATGCAGCAAGGGTTGAGCCGCTTTAAAGTCAAAGCCTCGTAGCACCTGCAACGGCGCCAGGGGGGCACTGTTCCCCTGGCCCGATACAAGAAACTCCGTCCCTATTCATGAAATATTAAGATTTGCCTCCCTATACTCACCGATTGCGCGCCGTTCCCCCGAACGGCCACTGCTCCGGTAGCCCGCCCCATGACGCGTCCCGTTCCTCTGCTACTCCTGCTGGCTGGTCTGTTGTTCTTCTTTGCGCTGGGTAACCATGAATTGCAAGGCTCCACCGAAGCCCGCGTCGCCGGGATCGCCATGGCCATGCATTTGGACAATGATTGGGTGGTGCCCCGGCTGTTTCGCGAGCCCTTCCTGGAAAAACCACCCCTGAGCCTTTGGCTGGACGCCGGGGCGATTCGCCTGTTCGGCGGCACGCCTGGGGCGGTGCGCCTGGCGTCCGCGTTTGCCGGATTGTTCAGCGTGATGCTGCTCTACGGGATGCTGCGCAAGTTCGGGCGGCCGAAAACACTGGCGTTCTGCGCGGCGTTGATCCTGGCGACCATGGCCAGTTACTGGAGCAATGTGCGTGGGGTGGGTGAGGATGCCTTGCTCAGCCTGGGCGTGACCACCGCACTGCTGGCGTTCTACCAGGCGATGCGCCCCGAATCCGAGCGGCCAGGCTCCACAGCCTGGGCTTGGGCGTTGTTTACCGTTGGGATGGCAATCGCCACCCTGAGCAAAGGCGTGCTGGGCCTGGCGATGCCCGGCATTGTGATTTTTGTCTACCTGGCCAGCACCAGCCTGATGGACAAACGCCTGCGCATCGGTGATTGGCTCCGCCCGGCGCTGTTCACCTTGCTGGCATTGGTACCGTTGCTGATCTGGCTGGGCTTCCTGTTCCAGCGCGGCGGCATGCAGGCCGTGGGCGAAGTGCTGTGGACCAACAGCGTCGGGCGGTTCAGCGGCTCGTTCGTCGAAGCCGGGCACTACGAACCCTTCTACTACTACCTGGTGAAACTGCCGGAAGCGTTTTTGCCGTGGAATATCCTGGTGTACCTGGGCCTGTGGCACTTTCGTAAAAGCCTGGTGCGCAACCGTTACCGCCTGTTCTTCAGCGTGTGGCTGGTGGCGCAATTCACGCTGCTGACCCTGGCCTCAAGCAAACGCACGGTTTACCTGATGGCGTTGACGCCGGCCGCCGCGGTGCTGGCGGCGGAATATGCGCGAGTGCTGCTCGAATGGCTGAAGGCTAACAAGCCGGCGCTGTACCAACACCATCGGCGCGTGGTTGGCGGTGCCTTCACGTTGCTCATCGCCTGCTACCTGGGCGCTGCATTCTGGTACGCGCCCAAGGCTGACGAGCGCCAGTCATTCGTGCCGGTGATCAGTCAGATCCAGGCACTGCAAGCCGAGGGTAAAGAGGTGGTGTTGTTCCAGCCCAACGAGCGAATCGACGGGGCGAGTGTGTTCTACCTGCAGGCTTACTTGCCGATCCTGCAAACCGAGCCGCAGCTGCGCAGTTATCTGGCCGCCAAACCCGGCAACGTTGCGTTGCTGGATCGCACCGAGCAACTGAGCGGCAAGGTGACGGTGATCAAGGAGATGGCAATCAATCGCCAGCCTTACTACTTCATCGAGCAGTAAGGCCGGCACGGGGCATCAGTGCTTGGTGAGTTTGTCCAGGTAACCCATGGCAAACGCCGAGACCACGAAGGTCATGTGGATGATCACGTACCACATCAGGTGCTGCGGATCGACGTTCTTGGCGTCCATGAAGATGCGCAGCAAGTGGATGGAGGAAATCGCCACGATGGAAGCCGCCACTTTCATCTTCAGCGACGAAGAGTCCATGGTGCCCAACCAGTTGAGCTTTTCCTTGTTGTCATCGATATCCAGCTGCGAGACGAAGTTCTCGTAGCCGGAAATCATCACCATCACCAGCAAGCCGCCGACCAGGGCCATGTCGATCAACGACAGCAGCACCAGGATCAGTTCGGACTCGGCCATCGAGAACACGCTCGGCAGCAGGTGAATCACTTCCTGGAAGAATTTCAGCGCCAGCGCCAGCAACCCCAGGGACAAGCCGAAATAGATCGGCGCCAGCAGCCAACGCGAGGCGTACATAGCATTTTCGATAAAGCGTTCCATTGGTTCTCACACAGCTTGGCTAGAAATGGCGGCGAGTATACCAGCCGCCACCAAGCACCTGTAACCGCGAGAAAACTGACCTGGGCGGCATCTGTAAGAGAATTTTTCTGCTAGTGTCGAGCCCATCAACTCGGCTTCGATGATGTCGGACAGGAAAATTCAAATGATGGATGTGCGATCCCCTTTGGCCCGTTTTGGCCTGTGTGCGGCGTTGCTGATGATCGGCGGCTGCTCACCCAGTGATGAGCAGAAGCAGGCCACCCTCGAAGAGAAAACCGCAAAGTTCGAACAGTCGCTCGACAGTATCCAGGACCCCAAGCTGCGCGACGCCATCGCCGACCTCGGCGGCTCGCTGCTGTTGCTCGAACGGGCGCGCGCCAAGCTCGCCAGCAAGCCCATCGAGACCGAATACGGCGAAGACAGCCTCGCCCTGCTCAAGCACTACCCCACGCCCCAGGCCCTGGTCGACACCTATATCAACGGCTTGTTCGTGCTGCGCAAGACCTCCCACTCCGACTACCTGACCGATCTGCAGCCGATCTTCCCGTTCAATTTCAATACACCGGACCAGTTCCCGTTCCCTCACGGCCTGGAGTGGCAGTCCGTCACCTTGAGCAACAACAAAGTCATCCCGTTCCAGCCGGAATGGTCGGAGACCGATCCCGGCATCCAGTTGAGCCCCAGCAGTTCCAACCTGACCAACCCCGATGACCTGACGGTGACCTACCCGTTCATCGATGGCATCGAGACCGAAAACAAGAGCCAGCCGCAGCCCGTCCGCCTCAAGGGCACGGTGGAAGTGATCGCGCCGGGCAAGGTGTTGACGTTCGATTTGTCGAAGCAGGACGTGGGCCACAAGCGCACTGAAGGCAATATCACCGTCAACCTGATGTTGCTTGAGAAGAACTACGCCGAGATCGAACTGACCAACAGCGAACCGCTGGCGCCACAGGTCGGTGAGGATTCCCCCAACCCCTTGCTGGTGCAAGCACGTGACAGCACCGGGCAATTTCTCACCCGTTCCGGCTCGATCAATGAAAGCAACGCGCAGGTGGCCTTCTACGAGAAACAATTGGCGCAGATGCAAAAGCAGAAGGTCTGGTCGGATGCGTTTGAAAAGCAGCTGACCGAGGAGCAGAAAGCCTTCGAACACAAGCAGAGCAGTCATTACGCCAAGGTGTATTTCAATGGCCTGATCGACAACCTGCAAATCAACGTGCTGGATTTCTCCACCGCCACCGTCACCCGCAAGGACCTCGACCTGCCGGTACTGCGCTTCGACAAGAACAGCCTGCAACAAACCGTACAGGCCCTGCCGATGCCGGTCACCGTGTATGACGACGGCGCCGCCGCCTGGCTCAAGGGCGCGACGATGACCGAGGAGCAACTGAAAAACAGCGTCACCATCAGCCAGTCCGTCGACGACGCCAGCGCCGCGCATATCGTGTTCGATCACCCGTTCACCTTTAATGATGAACTGGTGGGCAACGAGCGCAATAGCAGCGAGTCGCCAGTGACGTTCTTCGCCGCCGATGAGAAAGGCGAACGTGGGGAGCCCATCGAGTTGCCGACCGAAGCGTATGAATTGAACCCGGCGCGCGGCACGCTCACCTACGACCTTAACCTGTTCCCGGAAAACCCGGCCTATGTGGTGGGTTCGATCCCGCTGTTCCTGGCAACGATCGAGAAAGGCGAGATCGACGTGACCAAGCTGCCCAAGGGTCTCTCTCTGAAGGACAACGCGCTGGTTGTCGACCAGAAAGAATTCCCCGCCGACAGCTGGCGTTTCTACGCCAAGGACGCCAGCGGCAATTACCTCAAGGAAATTCTCGGCGTGAGCCACCGCGCCGAGGAATACGGCACGGCGTTGTTCGATGTGCATTACTTCTATGGCCAGCCGACCGCACTGGAAAGCTATCAACGCACTGACCTGAGCACCGTGCAATACGGTTTCGAGGTCAAGCTGGACAAGCCCGAGGGCAAATGACCGAGCTTACAGGGCCAGACACTCCTGGCTGCCATTGAGCTGGCGTAAATGAGCCTGCATATGCAGACACCATATTTGCGGATCTGGCACCAGCTCATAGCCATGCAGGGTGAGGCTATCCACAATCGATTGCAGCATGTTTTCTGCCACGAAGGGCCCATGGAACGGGCCCTGGGACTTGATGGTGGAAGGCTGCTCGCCGGTCATTCCGGCGGCAAATAGCAAGGTCCACATCCCGTTATCCCCCGCGAGAGGGCGAATGGAACATTCAATACGGGTAACCAGGCCCAGGCACTGGCGGGTAAGGCAAAGGTTGCGCGGCATGGCGGCGACCCTCGGTAGATCGGTGTTCAGCCCCGATGACACGGCGAGACTGTCTCTATCCTGCGACTCCTGTGGATATCCCTAAGCTCAGAATAGAAGAAAACCACGACAAACCAAGGTTGTAGGGACCAACGGCGTTGCGCTCTCAGGCGGAGTCAATTTAGTGACGAACCTGCTTAACCCGTGGCGAGCGGGCCTGCTGTGGCAAGCAGGCTTGTTGCGGCGGTTTTTTGTGGAGGCTTTTTGTGGCGAGCGGGCTTGCCCTAATGCCGTTCAGTTAAGGCTTTTTTGTAGGAGCGAGCTTGCTCGCGAAGAACTTACAGGCGCCGCGTTCATTCAGGAAACACGCGTTATCGTTGACGTTTTTCGCGAGCAAGCTCGCTCCTACAGAAGGCGATGTACGCTTAACTGAATGGCATTAGGGCTTGCCCCGCGTTGGGCTGCGCAGCAGCCCCAGTAAGACCGCCGCGGTGTGCCAGTCAGGTTGCGTCGTTTGGTTTTGGGGCTGCTGCGCAGCCCAACGCGGGGCAAGCCCGCTCGCCACAACAGCCCATTAAGTCGGCTTGGCTTCCGCCAGTGCATGCTGCGCCAGCTCTTTCTCAGCCTCCTTCAAGTCCTCCTCGCTGATCATCTCGGCAATCGCACGCAAACGCTCGACCACCCGCGCATTCACCGAGCCCTCGGGGAATTGCCCTTCAGCGTCCGGCTCGCCAGCCGGCTCGCCCACCAGCAGGCTCAAGGCCTCATCCGCCTGACGCACCGCGTAGATGTGGAATTGCCCGGCACGCACGGCCTGCAACACCTTCTCATCGAGCATCAGCGTGGCGACGTTGGCCTGGGGAATGATCGCCCCTTGCTGGCCGGTCAAACCGCGTGCCTCACACAGGCGGAAGAAGCCTTCGATCTTCTCGTTGACCCCGCCCACCGCCTGCACTTCACCAAACTGGTTGATCGAGCCGGTGATGGCAAAGCACTGCTTGAGCGGCGTCTTCGACAGCGCCGAGATCAAGGTGCACGCCTCGCCCAGGGACGCACTGTCGCCGTCCACGTAACCGTAGGACTGCTCCAGCGCGATACTCGCGGAAATCGCCAGCGGGAATTCCTGCGCATAACGGCTGCCCAGGTACCCGGTCAGGATCATCACGCCCTTGGAGTGAATCGGCTGGCCGAGGTTAACTTCACGCTCGATGTCGACAATGCCGCTGCCGCCTGGGTACACCGTGGCGGAAATCCGCGCCGGCACGCCAAACGCCGAATCACCGACCTCCAGCACCGTCAACCCGTTGCACTTGCCGACGGCCGCGCCGGCGGTGTCGATCAGGATCACCCCGGCGAGCATGTCGTCGAGAATCCGCGCCGACACCCGCCCGGTGCGCGTGGCCTTGGCCTTCAGCGCGCGTTCGATATGGCCGGCATCGGTCATGTCGTCACCCGCCAGGTGACGAATGAAATCCGCCTCGCTCACCAACTGGAACAAGTCACCAATGCGCGCCGACAAGCGCCCCTGATGCTCCGCCAACCGAGCACTGTAGGTAGCCAGCCGCGCCACCGCGTCCGACGTCAAAGGCGCCATGCCTTCTTCCGAAGTACGGGTTTTGAGCAACTGGGCGAACTGCTCCAGGCTTTCGTCGACCATCGGGATGTCTTCGTCGAAATCCACCAGGACGCGGAACATCTCCTGGAAGTCCGGATCGGCGTCCTGCAACGCGTAGTACAGCTGGCGTGAACCGATGATGATCACCTTGACCTGCAACGGGATCATCTGCGGGTTAAGGGTCACGGTCGCCAGGCGGCCCAGCTCACCCAGGGGCGACTCCATCTTCAACTTGCGCGACTGCAGGGAACGCTTGAGGGCGTCCCACACAAACGGCTCGCTGAGCATTTTCTCGGCTTCCAGGATCAGGAACCCGCCGTTGGCCCGATGCAAGGCACCCGGGCGCAACTGGCGATAGGTGGTGTAGAGCGCGCCCTGGTCGGTGCTGTATTCGATACGGCCGAACAGGTTGTCGTAGGTCGGGTGCGGTTCGAACACCACCGGCGCGCCGCCATTGACCGGATGCCCCACCACCAGGCTCGGGCAGTACTGCTCTTCGAGCAGCTTGCGGGCCTGGGCGTCGGTCTTGGCGTCGTCCACCAATTGCTCGACCACGGTCTTCAACAAGTACACCTGCATGGCTTGCAGGTAGCCGCACACAGCGGCGTTCTCCGCGTACTTTTCCGACAACGGCGACAGCAACGGCTGGAGGGCCAGGGTGATGGTTTCTTCGTTGAACTGGCGCAGTTGGTTGTTGGACTCGCGCTTCCATTGCGGCAGGCTGGCCAACTCTTCGTTGAGGCGTTCTTCCAGTTCGGAAATATCGGTGTGGAAACGCTCGCGATCGACTTCCGGCAGCTGCGAGAACTCGGCCTCGTCCAGCGCCTTGCCGTCGAGCATAGGGGTGAAGGCGATGTTGGAGCTGTCGCGGTACAGCGCCACGTCTTTTTCCAGGGCCAGGCGTTCAATCACGTCCAGGGCCTTGTCGTAGCGCTGGTTGAAGGCACGGTCGATCGCGCTTTTGCGCTGCTGGTACGTCGGGTGCTCAAAGACCGCCGGGAAGGTCGCCACCAGGTTGTCGATCAAGCCGTTGATATCGCTGATGAACGCCGCCGCGCCGCCCGCAGGCAGTTCCAGCGCACGCGGTTCGCGGGGCTCATCGAAGTTGTTCACGTAGACCCAGTCTGCCGGGGTCTGCAGGCGTTTGCCTTCGGCCTTCAGGTAGCGTTTGACGAACGAAAAGCGGCCGGTGCCCGGCTCGCCCATGACAAACACGTTGTAACCGGGGCGTGGCATGGCCACGCCAAACTGCAAGGCTTCAACCGCACGTTCCTGGCCAAGCACACCGCGAAAGGGCTCCAAGTCATTGGTGGTCGAGAAGCTGAACTGTTCAGCGGAGAAAGGGCGAGTCAGCGCTTCGGGCGCTAGACGCAGGCTGGCAGCAACAGGATCAGGCATCGGGCTTCCTTACATCAGGCGGGGCAGATGACGGCATTCTGGCTCCCGGTTGCGCGCTCTGGCAAGGCGCGCTTTTTGTGAAAGCCTGGACACGGCATGCGTCCTACAAAAAAAACGCGACAACTCTGATTGTTTTATAAAAAATCACGGAACCCCTGGAACCTGCCTAAACTCCAAACTGCGCGGGCCGGACTAATAACTGGCCCCTAAGGCGCTATGAAGTGCCTGAACCCTTGTCCATTGGTTTGCACACAAAGAGAAAAAAGCTATGAAACGGATCCTTCTCGGTACTCTCTTCACCGTCGTCTCCCTCAATGCAATGGCTGAAGCACCAGGCGGCCCGAACTGCGGTTGGGGCAACATGCTGTTTGAAGGCCAGCGCGGTACTCCAGCGCACTTCCTGGCGTCCACCACCAACGGTACTTCGGGTAACGCCACCTTCGGCATGACCTCGGGCACCAACGGTTGCAGCACCAACAGCGCCCTGACCTACGGCGGCAAGTCCTGGATTGCCATGAATGGCATGATGAACGAGCTGTCCGAAGACATGGCCAAGGGCAATGGTGAAGCACTGACCACCTACGCCGTGGTACTGGGCGTTGCCCCAGAAGATCGCGAACACTTCGCGGCCGTGACCCACGAGCACTTCCAGCAAATCTTCAGCAAGGCTGACGTCACCGCTGACGACGTGCACAACAACACCCTGGCTGTACTGAAAAGTGATGCCCGTCTGGCGAAATACGCTACCCAGGCTTAAGCTCGACCTGCCCGCGCCCTCCAAGGCGCGGGTTTTAATTTTGGACCCGCCCCCCTTGGGTCTTACTTTTCCCGACTTAAGTTGCCCCTATGCTCAAACGCTTTGCCTGGATGGCACTCTTCGCCTGCGCCCCGCTGTACGCGGCCCCGCACATTGATGACCAACGTTTGCAGCAACTGGCCAATGATCCGTTCTGGTTGTCCCTGGGCCATTACGAAGCCGGCAAGATCAGCGGCTGGCGCAGCTATGTCAGCGACAAGAAATTCTTCCTCGCATCCGACGGCGCCCACCACCCGGACGCCGAACTCAAGGCCACCGTTGAAGCGCTGTACGCTCCGGCCAGCCTGGGTGAAAAACACGCCCAATGCGTTTACCCCGCACGTACCCGCTGGCTCAAGGATCAGTTGCAACTGACCGACCTGCCCGCGCTGGACTGCACCGAATTCAAGCAATGGTTCAAGGATGTCGCCCCCCACAGCGCGGTGATGATCTTCCCGGCGGCCTACCTCAACAGCCCGTCCTCCATGTTCGGCCACACCTTGCTGCGCATCGACCAGGCGGATGTACAAAGCAACAACACCGCCCTGCTCAGCTACGCAATCAACTTCGGCGCCTATATCGAAGGCTCGGACAACAGCATCCTCTATGCCTGGAAGGGCCTGATGGGCGGCTACCCCGGCCTGTTCGCACTGGTGCCCTACCAGGAAAAACTCTCCGAATACCGCAGCCTGGAAAACCGTGACCTGTGGGAGTACCGCCTGAACCTCACTGAAGTCGAGACCAAGCGCATGGTCGAGCACGTGTGGGAACTCAAGCAGATCCAGTTCGACTACTTCTTCTTCGACGAAAACTGCTCTTATCGCCTGCTCGAACTGCTGCAAGTGGCCCGACCCGGCCTGCGCCTGACTGAACAGTTCCCGCTCACGGCGATCCCGACCGACACGGTCAAGGCGGTGAAAGAGGCCGGGCTGGTCGAGAAAATCGACTACCGGCCGTCCCGTGAGCGCGAGCTGCTCGAACGCGCCAAGCCGCTGGACCGCGATGAACAGCAATGGGTACTGAAAGTCAGCGATGACCAGAAGCAATTGCAGGAGCCTGCGTTCAAAGCCCTGCCCCGCGAACGCCAGGCCCTGATCATCGACGCCGCCTACCGCCTTGGCCGCTACCGCGCCAACGGCCTGGAGCGCGACACCGAACGCTCCCAGCGCAGCTTCGAATTGCTGCGCGCGATCAACCAGAACCCCGCGCCCGACCTGAAGGTCGAGCGCCCCGGCCTGCCCGAGAACGGCCATGAGTCGCGCACCTGGCAGGCCGGCATCGGTACCCGGGGTGACAAGACCTTCGGCGAATACGGCCTGCGCATGGCCTACCACGACCTCAACGACAACGCAGAAGGTTTCCCTCTCGGCGCGCAGATTGAAATCCTGCAAATGAAACTGCGCCAGTACGAAGGCAACCACTGGCAACTGCAGCAACTGGACCTGGCCACCATCCGCTCGCTGACGCCTCGCAACGCGTTGCTGCAACCGTGGTCATGGCAAGTCACCGGCGGCCTGGAGCGCGTACCGGGCAAACACGACGACGAAACCCTCGTGGCCCACGTCAACGGTGGCGCCGGTGGCACCTGGCAACTGAGCGATGACATGCTCGGCTTTGCCCTTGGCACCGTGCGCGTGGAACACAACAACGACTTCAGCGAAGCCATCTCCCCCGCTGCCGGCTTCAATACTGGCGTGCTGTGGAAAAACCCGCTGGGCAACCTGAGCCTGGAAGCCAAGGGTGATTTCTTCACCAATGGCGAAGTGCGCCGCAGCCTCAGCTTGAACCAACAGTGGGAACTGTCACGCAACCTCGGCCTGCGCCTGAGTGCCCAGCGTGAGTACAGCCACTTATCGACGCCGGTGAATGAAGTGATGCTTGAGGTGAAGTGGTATCACTACTGATTAAAGCCTGGCGATGCTCAAAAATGTGGCAGGGGATTGGCCCCCAGATTTTTTTGTTAGCATGGCCCGCACAATCAGGAGTTCACTCAACATGGCCGTTACCTGCACCACCCTTGAACAAGTCCGCGACAACATCGACCGCCTCGACCAGCAAATCGTCACCCTGCTGGCCGAGCGCGGCCGCTACGTCTCCCAGGCCGCACGCTTCAAAAAAGACACCGATGGCGTCAAGGCCCCGCAGCGGGTGGAACAGGTGATCGCCAAGGTGCGGGACCTGGCGCAGACCGTGGACGCCAATCCCGAGGTGACCGAACAGGTCTATCGCGCGATGATCGCGGCGTTTATACAGCAGGAATTGGCGGAACATGCGGTCCTGACAAAAGCGGCAGAGCCGCACAGCTAATCCAGTCAGTTAAGGCGGAACACTGAAACTGTGGCGAGCGGGCTTGCCCCGCGTTGGGCTGCGAAGCAGCCCCAATAAGGCCACCGCGCTTATCCAGGCATATTAAATCGCCAGGTTTTGGGGCTGCTGCGCAGCCCAACGCGGGGCAAGCCCGCTCGCCACAGGTTACTTAGTGTTTGCTCGTTCTATCTCTTAACTGACAGGCATTAGGGCTTGCCACACGGGCAGCGCTTCTCGTTGCCATCGCTTGGGTGACGTCATCCCCTACCGCCAACACATTTCTCACCGCCCTTTCACACCGCCCCGACAAATCCCTATCTAGACTTCCCGTATCAGCCGTGAAACGGCCAGGGAGCAAGCGATGTGGCGGTATGCAGTGATGCTGTGTGCAGTGGTGGTGATGTCGGGTTGCCAATCAACCCATCAGGAGTTGCTGGCCAAGGGGTATCCACCGGCCTTTGCCGATGGTTTTGATGACGGTTGCAGCAGCGGTCGCCAGGCTGCCGGGGTGATCACCGGGGAATTTCGCAAGAACGTGCCGCGCTATTTGAAAGACCGTCTGTATGCAGAAGGCTGGGAAGATGGTTTCCGCCAGTGCAAGGCCATGCGCGAAAACGAAGAGTTACGCGACTACAAGGACAATCACTGGGATGACCGCGAGCGCGCCTGGCAGCAGGAGAAAGACCGCGACGCGGGCAGGGCTTATCGCTCGCAATAGGTCGTTTTCAGATATCCATCGAAACTAAAGCGCGGCGACCATGGCCCAAGCTCCATAGAGGGAGAACGTCATGAGCCGAGCTTTTGTAAACGAAGACAACGCAGCCGCCCAGGCCGATCTGCCGGTAGAACGCCAGGTCAGCGCGCAACCCAACCGCCTCACCGCGCAAGGGTTGGCGCAGTTGCAGACCAAGGTCGCGCAGTTGCAGCAGGCATACAGCATCGAATCCGCCAAGGGCGAACAGGCCGACAAGCAGCGCCAGGCTGACCTTGAGAGGGATTTGCGTTATTTCAACCAGCGGGTGCAGAGCGCCCAAGTGGTTGCGCCGGCCACTTCCACCGACAAGGTGCAGATCGGCAGCTGGGTCACCTTCGCCAATGAACAGGACCAACAACAACGCATCCAGCTGGTGGGCGAAGACCAGGCCGATGCCCACGCTGGCTTGATCAACTGGGGTTCGCCCCTGGGCCGCGCCTTGCTCGGCGCCCAGGTGGGCGACGAGGTACTGTGGCAGCGCCCCGTCGGCGACCAGTTGATCGAAGTAGTGCTTATCGAGCCCGAAGCCTAGACGATGCCCTGCGCCAGCATCGCGTCGGCAACTTTCACGAAGCCCGCGATGTTTGCACCCTTCACGTAGTTGACTCGGCCGTTCTCCTCACCGTAATGCACGCAGGCGTGGTGGATCGACTGCATGATGTTGTGCAGCTTGCTGTCCACTTCGCCAGCGGTCCATAGCAGGCGCATGGCATTCTGCGACATTTCCAGGCCACTCACCGCGACGCCACCGGCATTGGACGCCTTGCCAGGGGCGAACAGGATGCCCGCCTCGATAAAGATATCCACAGCCTCCAACGTCGCCGGCATATTGGCGCCTTCGGCCACGCAGATGCAGCCGTTGCGCAGCAGGGTGCGGGCCGCTTCGGCGTCGAGTTCGTTCTGGGTGGCACAAGGCAACGCGATATCGCAGGCCAGCTCCCAAGGGGTTTTGCCTTTGCGGAATTCCAGGCCAAAGCGTTCGGCCAGTTCACTGATACGACCGCGCTGGACGTTTTTCACTTCCAGCAGCGCCAACCATTGTTCCTCGGTCAAACCGCTTTCGGCGTACAGGGTGCCTTCGGAGTCGGACAGGGAGATCACCTTGCCGCCCAGGTCCATGACCTTGCGCGCCGCGTATTGCGCCACGTTGCCAGAGCCGGACACCGCCACGCGCTTGCCTTCAACCCGCAGGCCGTCGCGCTTGAGCATTTCTTCAGCAAAGTACACACAACCGAAACCGGTGGCTTCAGGGCGGATCAGGCTGCCGCCGTAGGTCATGCCCTTGCCGGTCAGCACCGAGGTGAACTGGTTGCTCAGGCGTTTGTACTGGCCGAACAGGAAACCAATCTCGCGAGCGCCCACACCGATGTCGCCAGCCGGAACGTCCACGTCCGCGCCGATATGGCGGTACAGCTCGCTCATGAACGCCTGGCAGAAACGCATGACTTCAGCGTCGCTCTTGCCCTTGGGGTCGAAGTCCGAGCCACCTTTACCGCCGCCCATGGGCAACGAGGTCAGGGAATTCTTGAAGGTCTGCTCGAAGGCGAGGAACTTCAGCACGCCCAGGTTTACCGACGGGTGGAAGCGCAGACCGCCCTTGTAGGGGCCGATGGCGCTGTTCATCTGGATGCGGAATCCGCGGTTGACCTGAACCTTGCCGTGATCATCCACCCACGAAACCCGAAAGGTAATCGCACGCTCCGGCTCGCAGATGCGCTCCAGGATGCCCGAAGCCAGGTAGTGAGGATTGGCTTCGAGAAACGGCCACAGGCTGCGCAGGACTTCTTCTACCGCCTGGTGGAATTCCGGCTGGTCGGGGTCGCGTTTTTTGAGGCGGGCAAGGAAGGATTCGACGGATTCGATCATGAAAAGTCTCGGCAAATTGATTGTTTTTGAATGAGATTGAGCCGGACTTTATCAATTCATGTCGCACCGCGACAGGGCAAAATGTCGCCTTTGTGAATTTAAATGGTGCATTAGATATAAATAAACCGCGAAAACGGGGATTTTTCGCACTTAAAAAGGGATTTCAAAGCCCGGTCATGCACCAATAGGAAAATAGCTATCTGGGGCCCGCGCCCCAACGCCGGTAGGAGCGAGCTTGCTCGCGAAAAACGTCAACGATAACGCGTACTTCCTGAATCAACGCGGCGCCTGTGCGTTTTCGCGAGCAAGAACTAGGCGCCCCCCTCGCTCCTACAAAAAAGCCTTAACTGACTGGCACCAGGGCAAGCCCCTGCCACATTTGATCGGTGTGGGTCAGGAAAAACGCGCAAAAAAAAAGCGGAGCCCGAGGGGCTCCGCTTTTTTCAAACCAGCCGGATCAGGCCAGTTTTTTGTGCCGTACACGGTGCGGCTGGGCAGCAGCTTCACCCAAACGCTTTTTACGGTCCGCTTCGTACTCGGTGTAGTTGCCTTCGAAGAACACTGCTTGCGAGTCGTCTTCGTACGCCAGGATGTGGGTCGCGACGCGGTCAAGGAACCACCGATCGTGAGAGATCACAATGGCGGCGCCTGGGAAGTCCAGCAGGGCTTCTTCCAGGGAACGCAGGGTTTCAACGTCGAGGTCGTTGGACGGTTCGTCGAGCAGCAGCACGTTGCCGCCCTCTTTCAAGGTCAGGGCCAGGTGCAAGCGACCGCGCTCACCACCGGACAGGTCCTTGACGAACTTCTGCTGGTCGCCGCCCTTGAAGTTGAAACGGCCAACATAGGTACGCGACGGAATTTCATAGTTGCCGATGCGGATCTGGTCGGAACCATCGGAGATTTGCTGGAACACCGTCTTGCTGCCATCCAGGTCTTCACGGCTCTGGTCGACACACGCCAGTTGCACGGTTTCGCCGACTTCGATGGTGCCCGAATCCGGAGTTTCCTTGCCCATCAGCATGCGGAACAGCGTGGATTTACCCGCACCGTTACCACCAATAACGCCGACGATCGCGCCTTTTGGCATGGAGAACGACAGATTGTCGATCAGCACGCGGTCGCCATAGCCTTTGGAAACGTTCTTGAATTCGATGACCTTGTCACCCAGGCGCGGGCCGGCCGGGATGTAGATCTCGTTGGTTTCGCTGCGCTTCTGGAATTCCTGCGACTGCATTTCTTCGAAGCGTTGCAGACGGGCCTTGGATTTGGACTGGCGGGCCTTGGCGCCTTTGCGCACCCACTCCAGTTCTTCCTTCATGGCTTTTTCGTGGGCCGATTGCTGCTTGGATTCGGCGGCCAGACGGTCGGACTTGGCTTCCAGCCAACCGGAATAGTTGCCCTCGTAAGGGATACCGGCGCCACGGTCGAGCTCGAGGATCCAGCCGGCCACGTTGTCCAGGAAGTACCGGTCGTGCGTGATCGCAACCACGGTGCCGGGGAAGTCATGGAGGAAGTGTTCCAGCCAGGCGACAGAATCGGCGTCCAAGTGGTTGGTCGGTTCGTCGAGCAGCAGCATGTCGGGGGCCGACAGCAGCAGGCGGCATAGGGCCACGCGACGTTTTTCACCGCCGGACAGGTGCTCGACCTTGGCGTCCCACGCCGGCAGGCGCAGCGCATCGGCGGCGACTTCCAGCTGGCGCTCCAAATTGTGACCGTCGCCGGCCTGCAGGATGGCTTCGAGCTTGGCCTGTTCGGCAGCCAGCTTGTCGAAGTCGGCATCCGGTTCGGCGTAGGCGGCGTAGACCTCGTCCAGGCGAGCCTGGGCGTCCTTGATCACGCTGACGGCTTCTTCAACCACTTCACGCACGGTCTTGGTCGGGTCCAAGATCGGCTCTTGCGGCAGGTAGCCAATGTTCAGGTCGGGCATCGGGCGGGCTTCGCCCTCGAACTCGGTGTCGACGCCAGCCATGATTTTCAACAGGGTGGACTTACCCGAACCGTTGAGGCCGAGCACGCCGATCTTGGCGCCAGGGAAAAAGGACAGCGAAATATTTTTCAGGATTTCCCGCTTCGGAGGGACAACTTTGCCCAGCCGATGCATGGTGAAGACGTATTGAGCCATGGTGAACCTAGCGTCAGTGACTGATGAATTGAGCGGGCGAAGCCCGTGCCAGGCCATGCGCCGCGCGGGCCGTTGACTATCATCAATGCCAGCGAGCGGAAAAAGCCTGAATATCTGGGGCTGGAACGCCCCCGCGTAACCGGCAAAGCTACCTGAATGCGTCTGGCCAGTCCAGCCAGGCGGGGCTGGCACTTTGCCACAACTCAAGGCATGCTAGCCGCCCTCCGGGCGTCCGGCTTATAGTGCACGTCGCGCGCCAGTCCAGCCAAACCGCAGGATCACAGCTTGTCCAAAGTCACGCCGCCCACTCCTCTGCGCGCCGCTCATATAGCGCCGGGAGCGCCCCTGCACGGCACCCTCAAAGGCGCTTTGGCGACGCTCGTCCTCATGCTGCTTGCGCTATTGTTCTGGCAACTGCTCGACCAACTGCAGCAAAACCAGAAAAACCAGCAGCAATACACCATCGACTACAGTGCCGACCTGGCTGAACAGATCAGCCTGAACATGGCCCTGAGCGCAAAGATCGCCTTGAACCTGCTGCCGATGGTCGAGCCGCCGCGTGACAGCGAACAGCAACAGGTGCTGATGCGCACCTTGCAGCGCTCGTTGCCGGAATTGCGCAGCATCGCCCTCCTCGCCCCCAGCGGTGCACTGATCAGCGACAGTGCCACGGATAGCCAGGACAGCGCCTGGCTGGAGGAACTGGTGCAACGCAGCCACGCCCAGTCCTACTATTTGAGCAACAACAACGACGGCACCCTCATCTATCTGTTGCTGCATCAGCCCAGCGGCGGCTCGAGGATGTACTGGGTCCTGCGCCTGGACCCCAGCTACCTGGTCAACCTGACCCGCCAGGACGGCCAAGGCCAGCGCCCCATGTGGGTCATCGAGAACCGCCTGAACCACCGCGTGGTCGGTCGCGACAGCGGCATGCCGACACAATGGGCCAGCGCCCTGACGCCGGATGAGTTGAATAAAAGCGTGCTGGTCACGCCCCTGAGCAAAAGCGACTGGCAATTGCGTGGCCTGTTCGACCGCAACGCGGTGCTGGAACAACTGCTGCCAGCGTTTATCGGCAAGTGCCTGCTGGGCCTGGCCTTCTCGCTGGTGCCGGTGATCGTGCTGCTGAACATGCGTCGTCGTCAGCGCCAGGTGCATGAGGGCCGGCGGCGCTACCAGGATATTTTCGAAGGCACCGGCGTGGCCCTGTGCGTGCTCGACTTGTCGGGCCTCTACACGTTTTTTGACAAGGCCAGCGTGCACACCCGCGAGCAGTTGCACGCCTGGCTGCGCGACCATCCCGAGGAGCGCCGGCAACTGCTCAAGGAGCTGCGTATCACCGAGGTCAACCAGGTCGCCGTGCGCCTGCTGAACGTGACCTCGTGCGAGCAAGCCTGGGAACGCCTGATTGACGATTGCCCGCGTAACGCCACGGCCATCGGTTACCAGGTGCTCGAAGCGGTCCTGACCCAGCAAAACCAGCTGGAGCTGGAGATCCAGCTCAGTGATGTCGCAGGCAATGAGCAATACCTGTGGCTGGTGATGCGCTTGCCGGAGCAGCAGGACGACTTCAAGGCGGTGATCCTCAGCATCAGTGATATCACCAGCCGAAAGCTGATCGAATTGTCGTTGGTGGAGCGTGAAAGCTTCTGGTCGGACGTGGTGCGCACCGTGCCGGATCACCTGTATGTGCAGGACGTGATCAGCCAGCGCATGATTTTCAGCAACCACCACTTGGGCCACACCCTCGGCTACAACAAAGCCGAATTGCAGCAAATGGGTGAGTACTTCTGGGAAATCCTGCTGAACCCCGAAGATGCCGAGCATTACCATGACTTGCGCCAACAGCAGCGCCAGGCCGGCTATTCAACGCAGTTGCAATGCCAACTGCGCTTCCGTCACCGCAATAACCAATGGCGGCGTTTCGATATACGTGAACAAGCCTTGGCGCGTGACAAATCCGCACAAGTCACGCGCATCATCGGCGTGGCCAAGGACATCACCGACCAGATCGAAGCCAGCGAATCCCTGCGTGACAGCGAACAGCGCTACCGCATGCTGGCTGAAAGCATCAGCGACGTGATCTGCTCCACCGACAGCCAATTGGCGCTCAACTACATCAGCCCCTCGGTCAATGCCGTACTGGGCTATGACGTGGACTGGGTGTTCAAGAACGGCTGGCAGTCGATCATCGCCAACCCGCAGCAACTGGCCGGCATCTATAGCCTGGTCGAACAGGTCAGCCGTGCCTTGGGCGACGCCGAGGCCCTGACCCGCTTGCGTGACGACGTGCAGACCCAACTGTTCCTGTTCGACTGCCTGCGCGCCGATGGGCGCAAAGTGCCCATCGAACTGCGCCTGGTGCTGGTGTGGGACGACCACGGTGCGTTCGAGGGCATCCTCGGCGTGGGCCGTGATATCAGCCAGCAACGCCGCGCCGAGAAAGACCTGCGCATGGCGGCCACGGTCTTCGAGCACTCCACGTCGGCGATCCTGATCACCGATCCGGCAGGCTACATCGTGCAAGCCAACGAGGCATTCAGCCGAGTCAGCGGTTATGAGGTGGCGGATGTGCTCGATCAACTGCCGAACATGCTCACCGTCGACGAACAACAGGAAGCGCACCTGCGCTACGTGCTCAAGCAACTGCACCAGCACAGCACCTGGGAAGGCGAGGTGTGGCTCAAGCGCCGTAATGGCGAGCATTACCCGGCCTGGGTGGGCATTACCGCCGTGTTCGACGATGAAGGCGACCTGGCCAGCTATGTGTGCTTCTTCAGCGATATCAGCGAGCGCAAGGCCAGCGAACAACGCATCCACCGCCTGGCGTACTACGACGCCCTGACCCACCTGCCCAACCGCACCCTGTTCCAGGACCGCCTGCACACCGCGCTGCAGTCGGCGGAACGGCAAAAGTCGTGGGTGGTGCTGATGTTCCTCGACCTCGACCGTTTCAAGCCGATCAACGACTCCCTGGGCCATGCCGCTGGCGACCGCATGCTCAAGGAAATGGCCACCCGCCTGCTTGGCTGCGTCGCCGAAGACGACACCGTGGCGCGCATGGGCGGCGACGAGTTCACCTTGCTCCTGCAACCGCGGGTCAGCCGTGAAATGGCGCTGAACCGCGCCATCCATGTCGCCGAACAGATCCTCGCCAGCCTGGTGAAGCCATTTGTGCTGGAGGGTCGCGAGTTCTTTGTGACCGCCAGCATCGGCATCGCCCTCAGCCCCCAGGACGGCAACGAGCTGAGCCAGCTGATGAAAAACGCCGACACCGCGATGTATCACGCCAAGGAACGTGGCAAGAACAACTTCCAGTTCTACCAGGCCGACATGAACGCCAGCGCCCTGGAACGCCTAGAGCTGGAAAGCGACCTGCGCCACGCCCTGGACCAAAACGAATTCGTGCTCTATTACCAGCCGCAGTTCAGCGGCGACGGCAAACGCCTGACCGGGGCCGAAGCCCTGCTGCGTTGGCGCCACCCGCGCCGTGGCCTGGTGCCGCCAGGGGACTTCATTCCGGTGCTCGAAGAGTTGGGCTTGGTAGTGGACGTGGGGGACTGGGTGATCAGCGAAGCCTGTCGCCAGCTCAAGACCTGGCACCAGAACAAGGTGCGCGTGCCGAAAGTCTCGGTGAACATCTCCGCGCGGCAGTTCTCCGACGGCCAACTGGGCACGCGCATCGCCACCATCCTCAAGGACACCGGCCTGCCGCCGGCATGCCTGGAGCTGGAGCTGACCGAGAGTATCCTGATGCGCGAAGTCAACGAAGCCATGCACATCCTCGACAGCCTGAAAAACCTGGGGCTGAGCATTGCGGTGGACGACTTCGGCACCGGTTATTCGTCACTCAACTACCTCAAGCAATTCCCCATCGATGTGCTGAAAATCGACCGCACCTTCGTCGACGGCCTGCCGTCCGGCGAGCAGGATGCGCAAATCGCCCGGGCAATCATCGCCATGGCCCACAGCCTCAACCTGGCGGTAATCGCCGAGGGCGTGGAAACCCATGAGCAGCTGGACTTCCTGCGTGAGCACGGTTGCGACGAGGTGCAGGGTTACCTGTTCGGGCGGCCGATGCCGGCGAATCGGTTCGAGGCACAGTTCAGCAACGACGCGCTGTTCATGTTCGACTGAAATTTTGTGGTGAAGCCACTGGCCTCATCGGGGGCAAGCCCCCTCCCACAGGGGAATGCGCTCCAGATGTGGGACGGGGCTTGCCCCCGATGAGGCCGGTAATGACACCGCTCATCCCTAAGTGAATCCCACTTGTCCGCGACATGATGTCCTTTCATATGCCATCTAAAACCCATTGGGTTAGAATGCCCTCCTTTTCTGCCCCCCGATCCTTGAGGACCGCCATGTTCAGCCGTGATTTGACTATTGCCAAGTACGACGCCGATCTCTTCGCCGCCATGGAGCAAGAAGCCGTGCGCCAGGAAGAGCACATTGAGCTGATCGCTTCGGAAAACTACACCAGCCCTGCGGTGATGGAGGCTCAAGGTTCGGTTCTGACCAACAAGTACGCCGAAGGCTACCCAGGCAAGCGCTACTACGGTGGCTGCGAGTACGTCGACGTGGTTGAGCAACTGGCCATCGACCGTGCCAAAGAACTGTTCGGCGCCGATTACGCCAACGTCCAGCCACACGCCGGCTCCCAAGCCAACAGCGCCGTGTACCTGGCCCTGCTGCAAGGCGGCGACACTATCCTGGGCATGAGCCTGGCTCACGGCGGTCACCTGACCCACGGCGCCAGCGTTTCCTCCTCCGGCAAGCTGTACAACGCCGTTCAATACGGTATCGATGCCAACGGCCTGATCGACTACGACGAAGTCGAGCGCCTGGCGATCGAGCACAAGCCAAAAATGATCGTCGCCGGTTTCTCTGCTTACTCGCAGATCCTCGACTTCCCACGCTTCCGCGCCATCGCTGACAAAGTCGGCGCGTACCTGTTCGTCGACATGGCCCACGTGGCCGGTCTGGTCGCTGCTGGCGTCTACCCGAACCCGGTACCGTTTGCGGACGTGGTCACCACCACCACCCACAAGACCCTGCGCGGTCCACGTGGCGGCCTGATCCTGGCACGCGCCAACGCCGAGATCGAGAAGAAGCTGAACTCCGCCGTATTCCCAGGCGCCCAGGGTGGCCCGCTGGAGCACGTGATCGCCGCCAAGGCCATCTGCTTCAAGGAAGCGCTGCAACCTGAGTTCAAGGTCTACCAGCAACAAGTGGTGAAAAACGCCAAGGCCATGGCCGACGTGTTTATCGCACGCGGTTTTGACGTGGTATCCGGCGGTACGGAAAACCACCTGTTCCTGCTGTCGCTGATCAAGCAGGACATTTCCGGTAAAGATGCTGACGCGGCCCTGGGCAAAGCCTTCATCACCGTGAACAAGAACTCCGTGCCGAACGATCCACGTTCGCCGTTCGTCACCTCCGGCCTGCGCTTCGGCACCCCGGCTGTGACCACTCGTGGCTTCAAGGAAGCAGAGTGCAAGGAACTGGCGGGCTGGATCTGCGACATCCTGGCAGACCTGAACAACGAAGCCGTGATCGACGCGGTTCGTGAGAAGGTCAAGGCCATCTGCAAGAAGCTGCCGGTGTACGGCGCTTGATTGCAGTTGCTTGACTGAGAAGCCCGCTGTAGGAGCGAGCTTGCTCGCGAAAAACGTCAACGATAACGCGTGCATCCTGGATACACGCGGTGCCTATAAGTTCTTCGCGAGCAAGCTCGCTCCTACAAGCGGGCTAATGAGATGGTCACCCCCACACCCTGCGAGGGCTACGCTTTCGCAGGGTGTTTTGTTTTTGGAGGCCATCATCATGAGCGAGTCAGCGCTGATCGGGATCGATCTCGGCAAACATAATTTCCACCTTCTGGGCCAAGACAAATCGGGCCGCGAGGTGTTTCGCAAAAAGCTCTCGCGAGCGCAGATGATGCGGTTCTTCGGCAACTTGCCGAGCT